>Ga0315902_10000110_pt1 | contig 133005 bp, 107 predicted proteins | sample LakEriMetagenome_9_FD_203523 | JGI IMG/M metagenome (GOLD analysis project Ga0315902, IMG submission 203523) | Freshwater fungal communities from buoy surface, Lake Erie, Ohio, United States - Buoy 12 MA117 | ecosystem: Environmental > Aquatic > Freshwater > Lake > Lake biofilm | place: USA...
GATGATGATGGTGAGCGACGTTACGGTGACGTGCCGCCGGGCGCGGCGGGGTCGGTCGACGGTTCGAGATTGGCGGGGTCGGGGCTGGCGGTGCTGGGGCTGGCCGCGTCGGGGCCGGGGTTTGGGGGCGGCGAGTCGTCGGCGGGGAGGCGCCAGCCGAGTTGCTCGAGTTCGATGCGAATGCGGGCGGCGCCGGCGTCGTCGCCCATGAGCGCGAGTTCGGCGGCGACTTCGGTCAGGACCAGAGCGCTGAGGGCGGGGAGTTGATCCGCGAAGCGGGCGGGAACGTGGAGCATCGAGACAAGGCCCGTGCGGCGATCGCGGATGTCGGGCTCGCGCAGGAGCGAACGGCCGATGGCGACGCGGCACCATGCTTCTTCCCACTGCGGGGCGAGTTGGGCCAGTTCGCTCGAGCCAGGGAGAAGCGAGTCGCTTGGTGTGACGGCTGAGGGTGCGTTGCCCGACGGGGCGGTGGGTGCGCTTTCGGCCGAGCGGCCCTGGGCGAGCAGCAGATTGCCGATGCGGCGTTCGAGGCGGATGCGGGCGTCGCGGCGTGCATCCGGTGAACCGGTGCGAGCGGCGAGGATGTCGGAGGCGAGTTCGACCGCCGGGTGCGTGGTGGCGGGGCGCGGGAGCGTGAGGCCGGACGCGGTGGCCTCGTCGATCATGAGGGCGAGTTCGTAGCGTGCCGCAAAGCGGTGGAGGAGGGCCAGGTCGCGAGCGACAGGGTCGCCGTCGGCGAAGCGGTCCCACTCGGGCGAGTCGGCGAAGGCGCGGAGAGAGCGGGCGTTGAGACGTGTCGAGTAGATGGGCGGGAGAGCGACGCAGGCGCTCGAGCCGGGATCGAAGATCTCGGGCAGTGCGTACGCAGCGCCGATCCATCGCGCCGCGGCGTCGACACGGGCCTGGCGTGTGACGCCGACCCAATCGAGCCATGCCCAGACTGCACCGGCGGTCCAGCCGCGTTCGAGTCGTGCGCGAACCTGGCCCTCGAAGAGGATCGAGCCGGTGGGGCCGGCGGGGCGGATGCCCTCAGCACGCCAAGCGCGGGCGAGATTGTCGAGCAGGCGCTCCGCGCTGTCCAGGTCGCCGCGTTCCAGGCGGGTGCGGGCGCGCCAGAGGCCGTCGGCGTAAGCCGCCAGTGGCGTCAGCGGCGAGCGGTCTGCGGCAGGGTCGGCTTCGATGCTGATGACGCGATCGAGAGAGATCACGAGCAGTTCGCCGGTGGACGATCTGAGGGAGACGCCGGCGTGATCGACGGATTGGAGGGTGCCCAGAAGAGCGGTGAGTGGGGGGCGCAGGCGGAGCGTGACCTCGCGTTGTCCCGATAAAGGGGCGGGGACGGCGGGGTTTGCCGGTGCGGGTGCGGCAGGGTTGGTGGGAACGACGCCGGGCCCGCCGAGTTGGGCGGTGGCGGGGAGCACGCCGGCGAGGATGAGCGCGAGCGCGACGGAGGGGCTCAACAGGTGGGGAGCGGTCTTGGGGGCGGGATGTGGGCGTGGGAGGGTGTGCATGGTGGCCGACGGCGGCGTGGGATGCGGCGACGGGACGTGGGGGTGCGTCAGCGGGTGCCGCGGTCGACGAAGGTGTACGACCCGCCGGACTCGCGGGCCATTTGGCGCATCATGGGTTCGGAGTCGCGGATCTGGAAGGCGATGCAGTGGATGGGGACTTTGGGTGTGCCGGAGTTGAGGCGATTGACAACGGCGGGGATTTCGCGGTCGAACATGCCGTCGGTCATGAAGTAGATGGCGTCGGGGCGTGGGCGGAGTCCGAAGGCCAGTTCGAAGGCCTTGAGCGGCATGGTGCCGCCGCGGCTGTCGATGGCACGGATGGCGCGGATGGCGTCGGCCTTCCAGCGGCTGGTGGATTCCATCCAGCGTTCGCGGCGGAGGATGGGGACGACGTCGGATTCGAAGAACAGGACGTGGAAGGAGGAGTTCTCGGGAAGTCCGTCGATGGACTTGATGAGTTGGTCCTTCATGATTTCAAGGCGGTTGTTCTCGGCCATGGAGCCGGAGATGTCGACGATGTAGACGAATCGCGAGCCGCGGGCCTCGACGCCGAACCACTTGGCGCTGCCGCCGCCGGCGCCGCCCGCCCCTGGGCCGATGCCGATGCCGGTGCCTGTGCCCGCGGCGCCGAGGCCCTCGCCGATGGCGCCGAGGTCGCCTGCATCCATCATGCCCTGTCCGCCGGGCATATCCAGGGAGGTTTCGATGACCAGTTCGGCTGATGGCGCCTTGGTCGCGGCGTCTACGCCGGGGGATTGGGCATCAACGGTTGCTTCCTGAAGGGCGCCGAGTTCGCCCTCGGTCATGAATGCGACCTCGACAGCGCCGCTGGGCAGCGGTGGCCCGCCGCGGCCGCCGCTGCCGCCGAAGTTGATGACACCGGAAACGATGAGGAAGACGATGTGCGCGATGACGGAGATGGCGAAGCCGGCGACGCTTGCGCGGGTGACCCAGCGGAGAACGCGGCGGGAGAACTCTGCGTCGTCGCTCGAGTCGTCCCCGGCGAGGTCGGCGACGGTGCGCGATTGCGGCATGCTGGCCGGGGCGGCAGGGATCGGCTCGGCGGCTCCGTTGGGTGTGCCTTGGCTCATGATCGGTCGGTCCTTGCCCTGACGCCGGGAGTGCGATGTTGAGCATACCCCGAACGCATGCCTGTCACTCTTTTCGGCTCTCCGGGGCCAGCGGTTCGAGACAATCCCGGTTATTCCCGGTCCTTCGGGTAGAAGCCCGGCGCGAAGCCCGGGTCGGAACTATCATGCGGAGGTTCGAGCGATCGCGTCACGAGCGTTCGGGGCGCGATATTTGCAGGTCTTTCCATGAGTAAACCGGAGCCCACCGTGCCGACATCGACCGCCAGTTCCCCGGCAAGTGCGCAGAAACCTGATTCGCAGCCGAGTTCGGCCGGCGGGGGCCAGACGGGGAGGTATCGGCGGGTTCTGCTGAAACTGTCGGGCGAGGCGCTGGGCGGGGCGGGAGCATCGGGGTTGGATGCCAAGGAGATCACGCTGATTGCGCGTGAGATCAAGTCCGCTCTGGAACTCAACACGCAGATGGCGATCGTGGTCGGCGGGGGGAACTTCATCCGCGGTGCGCAGCTCGCCTCGATCGGCAAGATTCACCAGGCGACGGCGGACCAGATGGGGATGCTGGCGACGGTGATCAATGGGCTGGCACTGAGGGAGGGTTTGCAGGCCGAGGGGATCGATTGCCGCGTGATGTCGGCGATCGAGGTGCGGTCGGTGGCGGAGCTGTACATCCGCAACCGTGCGGTCCGGCACATGGAGAAGAAGCGTGTGGTGATCCTGGTTGCCGGCACTGGCAACCCGTTCTGCACGACGGACACGTGCGCGGCGCTGCGTGCGCGGGAACTTGACTGCCAGGTGATCCTCAAGGCGACGAAGGTTGACGGCGTGTACTCGGCCGACCCGCGGAAGGACCCGAATGCCAGAAAGTTTGATCGGCTGACGTTCGATCAGGCGATCTCGCAGAACCTGAACGTGATGGACATGACCGCGTTTACGATGTGCAGCGAGGGCAAGATGCCGATCCTCGTGTTCGACTTCAAGACCGCCGGGAACATTCGTCGCGTGGTCAACGGCGAGCCGATCGGCACGCTCATCGAAGCCTGATTTTTCTGTTGCGATTCCACATTCTTCGTATCACGATCGAGAACATCCATGCCCGACCCCGACACCATTCTGCTGGAAACCGAAGAGTCGATGACCAAGGCCATCGAGCACTTGAAGAAGGAGCTCAAGAGCATCAGGACCGGGCGAGCGTCGCCGGCGATTCTGGAGTTCGTCAAGGTCGATTACTACGGCTCGCAGACGGACCTGAAGTCCCTCGCGTCGATCACGGTCCCCGAGCCGACGCAGTTGCTGATCAAGCCGTTCGATGCCGGTGCGGTGGGCGACATCAAGAAGGCGATCGAGTCCAGCGGTTTGGGGCTCAACCCGATCAGCGAAGGCAAGCAGTTGCGGGTGAACATCCCCGCGTTGTCGGGCGATCGCCGCAAGCAGTTGTCGGCGCACTGCAAGAAACTGGCGGAGGACGCCAAGGTGAGCCTGCGAAACACGCGGCGTGATGCGAACAAGCACGCCGATGCGCTCAAGAGCGGTGCGAACCACATCCCCGAGGATGAGCTCGAGCAACTCAAGACCGAGATTCAGGATCTGCTCAAGAAGTACGAGACCGAGACAGACACGCTGGCCGCGGCGAAGCAGAAGGACATCGAGACGGTCTGAGCGGCTGCCGCCAGTGCGGCGCGGTTCACGCGGAACGCGGGTGGAGCGGCCTCGGTGTCACGGCGTTACGGGTTTCGTGGCGTCTCGCGGCCCTGTTCGGGTTCGCGCACCGGACGCTCCGGTCGCTCGCCGCGCGGACCATCGGGGCCGGGGCCCGGGCGTGACGGTCGGCCCGAGAGCACGGCGCGGGTCTTTTCGTCGACGAGTTTCGAACGCTCGGACTCGCTGCCGGCCCGCGCGATCTCATCGCGCATGCGGGAGAGGCGCTTCTCGAGATCGGCGACCTCGCGCTGGCGGATGCGCATGTTGGCATCGAACTGGCGTGAGAAGGCCTCTTTAACCTTGAGTTGCTGTGCGTCGAGTGCGGCCTGATCGCCGTTCTCTCGACGCAGGCGGTGGAAGTCGCGGACGGCGCTCATGACTTCGAACGAAGCCATGAGTTCATTTGCACGCAGGTCGAAGAGCTCGGGATCGCGCTTCTCCAGATCGGACATGTCGCGGAGCCTGCCGGCGAGGCCGGCGAAGAAGCGTCCCGAGGCCTCGGGAGCATCGCGGTCGAAACGCTCGAGTTGATCGGCGAATCCCGGGTTGCGTTCGCGGACCAGGGCGATGAGCCGGGCGCGATCTTCGGGGCCGAGGGGGCGGCGATCGCCGGGGCCGCCGCCAGGGCCGCCGTCTGGGCCGGGGCCACCGGGCGGCGCATCGAGCGGGCGGTCGCCCTCGCCGCGGCCTTCGCGCATGGCATCGCGTGGACCGTCGCGTGGGCCGTCGCGTGGGCCTTCGCGCATGCCGGGGCCTTCGAGGTACTCCCAGATGAAGCCGATCTCGCGGGCGGCGTTCTGGCGATCATCCCGCATGGTGCGTTCGAACTTGCGGCGGACTTCCGCGGGATCGGTGCCGCGTTCGAGATCATCGATAGCGACCTGCAGCTGCTGTTCGAATCGCTTGGTGCGATCGACGGCTGCGCGCATCATGCGGAGCATCGAATCGCGGTCGAGTGCCGGACGCTTGCGGGCCTCGGGATCGCGTGCGCGTTGGGGACCATCGCGCGGCGGTCGCGGCGTGCCGGGTGATTCGGGGGCTTGCGGCGCGGGTGCTGGAGCGGGGGCGGGCGGGGCGTCGGTCGCGCCGGGCTGCGCGAGGGCGCGCGAATGCGGGAGGGCGACGCTGAGCATCATCGCGGCGGCGATGATCATCAGCGGTGTGCGCGTGCTGGAGGTGTTGCGGTTCATTCGTCGCTCCGTGATGAGGCGAATCAGACGCCCGTCTCCGAGAGATCGAGAATACTCAGGCCGTCGGACTGGATGGACTGATCGAGGGCCTCCGCGGCGGTGCGGATGGACTCGAGCTCGGTGCTGAACGAGGAGTTCTCGCTCAGGGCCAGAGCGCTGAGGACCGAGTCGGCAACATCGGAATCGGCAAGATGAATGGTGCTGCTTGGATTGTGCGCATGGTTCGTTGAAGACGTGGTGCCCTGGAGGTTCGGGAGGATCGCCAGTGCGAGCAGGCCACCCATGACCAGGAGGGCGATCGCCGCGGCCATGCGGAGCCGAGAGAGTGTCGAGTTGAACGCGTGGCGGGCGATGCGGCGGCCCATGTCGGCCTGCGCCGGTGTCAGCGGTTCGCTCAGGCGGAGTTGTGGCGCTGGCAGCGCGCTGCGGGATGCCGCGAAGAGCCGGTCCTCAAGACCGACGGGCGCGTTCACGCGGTCGGCGCGCATCGCCCGGGCGAGCGCGGCCTCAACGTCGTGCAGATCCGCAGGGATCGCGGCGTGGTCGTTCGTGTTGTCGTTGGGACGTGTGGTCATGAGTCGATCTCCTCGGTCGTGCGAGGCTGGTTCGTGGCGGAACGCTCGATGTGGCTCTTGAGTTTGCGAAGGGCCCGGTGGTGACGGGCAAGCAGTGTGCCGAGCGGTTCCTGGAGCATGTCGGCGATCTGGGCGAAGGAGAGACCGCCGTGGTGGCGGAGTTCGATGACTTCGCGGTCGGGGTCAGAGAGGCTGAGCATCGCCGAGCGCAGTCGGTCGATCGTGTCGGTGTCCGCCGCGTCGTTGGCGGCGGCGGCCTGGGTGGTTTGGCCGATGACCTCGGGGTCGGTCGGGGTGGCGTGGCGCTTGAGCCGGCGGAGTTCATCGCGCACGCGGTTGATGGCGATGCGAAAGAGCCATGCCTCGAAGCGGCCCTGTTCGGTGTAGCCGCCGGTGGCGTCGTTCAACTTGGTGGCAACGGTGACAAACACGGACTGGGCAATCTCCTCGGCAAGGTCGGCTCGGCGGACTCGGGACTTGGCCAGCGCGAAGACCCGCTTGCCGTACAGGTCGATCACGGCACGCCATGCGGCCTGGTCGCCGCGAGCGGCGGCCTCGAGCGTGCGCGAGAGTTCCGCCGACTGGCAGGGGGGTTGGTCCCCCGGCTCGGTGACGTGTTCCTCAGCGTGCAGATCGGTGGGCTGTCGCATCGGGTGATCACCGCTGAAGGGTCAACGACGCAGTTGGGGCGATATTGCCGGGAGGGTGGCGGGATCGAAACTTCGTTCGGGGTGGGGAGGGTTGCGGTGAGGATGAGTGTACGGGCGGACCGAGAACGCTCCGGCGGGCTGGAAGCATGGCGGAGTAGACGGACGCGGGCCCGGGGACTCCTGCCGGAGGGGGATCCCCCTCGGATCGGGTCATTTTTTGGATTGGTTGGGCGTGAGAAGGTCTCATCAGGCGATCGCGGGGTGTGGCCCGCTAACCTTGGATTCGTGATGTGGGTGAGAGGCCAAGGTTGGGGCCGAGGCGGCAGGAATCGTGGGTTGGTGCCCGAATCCGGCGCGGCGAATTGTGACAGAGATTTCAGGAAGGACCTGTTCATGCCCAAGAGCATCAAGCGTTCGGAGAACGGCAAGCGGGGGAGCAACGGCGTCAAGTCGGCCAAGGCCCATGCGGGCACGGGTGAAGTGAAGAAGCTCGTCGCGGGCAAGGGGACGCGAATCGAGAAGGACTCGATGGGCGAGATGCTTGTTCCGGCGGATGTCCTGTACGGCGCGAGCACGCAGCGAGCGGTGCTGAACTTTCCGGTCTCCGGGCAGCCTGTTCCGACGGGGATCATCACCGCGTACGCGATGCTCAAGCGGGCGTGTGCACAGGTGAATCTGGACCTGGGTCGGCTTTCGGGGCCGCAGGCGCGGAACATTTTCGAGGCGTGCGATCAGATCGCGGCGGGGCTGAAGAACCACGGCGGTATCGCCAAGCACTTTCCGGTGGACGTGTTCCAGACCGGCTCGGGCACGAGCACGAACATGAACGCCAATGAGGTGATCGCGAACCTCGTGTGTCTGAAGCTGCGCAAACCGATCGGCTCGAGCAAGGACCCCGCGTACCTGAAGATCGCGGGTGCGGTGCACCCCAATGACCATGTGAACATGGGGCAGAGCAGCAACGACACGTTCCCGACGGCGATGCACATCGCGGCGGCGCTGGCGATTCATGACGAGTTGCTGCCGGCGGTGCAGAAGGTTGCTCAGAAGCTCGAAGAACAGGCCGCGGCGTGGGATTCGATCGTCAAGATCGGGCGGACGCACCTTCAGGACGCGACGCCGATCCGCCTGGGGCAGGAGTTCGGCGGGTATGCGTCGCAGATGTGGCACGCGATGCACAGGCTCGAGAGCGCGCTGGAGTCGCTGGCGGAGTTGCCGATCGGCGGCACGGCCGTGGGCACGGGGATCAACGCTCACGAGGAGTTCGGCAAGCGGGTCTCGGCTGCGCTGACGGAGTTTGTGGGCCAGCGGGGCGTCGCTCTGCAGGCGATTTCGGGGATCGATTCGCTGCACTTCCGCGAGGCGGACAACCACTTCGAGGCGCAGCACGCCAAGGACGCGTGCGTGGAGGTGTCGGGGCTGCTCAAGACGATCGCGGTCAGCGCGAGCAAGATCGCCAACGACATCCGCTGGCTCGGTTCGGGGCCGCGGTGCGGGATCGGGGAGCTGGTGCTGCCGGCGGTGCAGCCGGGCTCGTCGATCATGCCGGGCAAGGTCAATCCGGTGATCTGCGAGAGCCTGATTCAGGTCTGCTGCCAGGTGATCGGCAACGACGCGGCGGTGACGCTCGGCGGGCTGGGCGGCGTGGGGTCGCTGCTCGACCTGAACGTCGCGATGCCGATGATGGCGCGGAACCTGCTGGAGTCGATCCATCTGCTGGCGGCGGCGCTGAACATGTTCCACGACAATCTGCTCGTCGGACTCAAGCCCGATGAGAAGCGGTGCAAGGACCTGATCGAGGGCTCGCTGGCGATGTGCACGAGCCTTGTGCCCGTAATCGGCTACGACGCCTCCGCGGCGCTGGCGAAGGAGGCCTATGCGCAGGGCAAGACGATCCGCGCTCTGGCCAGCGAGAAGAAGCTGCTGAGCAAGGACAAGCTCGATGCGCTCCTCGACCCGCACGCGATGACGCTGCCGGGCGGCGAGGGCTCCGCGGGCGGATGACGCTCCGGTGCGGTTGCGGAGGCCTGTTGCGGGCGAGTCGCGTCGGCGGCGTGTTGCGTACGCTCTGCGCGCATGAAGTACACGCGCATCCATCGGCTTATGAAGATCATCAACCTTGTGCAGGGCAAGCGGGGCCTTACGGCATCAACGCTGGCCGAACTGTGCGAGGTTGATGAGCGGTCGATCTACCGGGATATCAATGAACTGGAGGGAGCGGGCATTCCGCTCGCGTTCGACCCGGCCAGCGGCGGGTATCGGATCCGGGACGACTTCTTCCTGCCGCCTGTCCAGTTGACGCCCGAAGAGGCGCTCGCGCTGGCGGTGTTGTGCGAGCACTTCGGTGATAGCGAACAGATCGGGTTCATGTCGCCGGCGAGCAGGGCGATGGCGAAGATCCAGGCGAACATGCCCGCGAGCGTGCGCGAGGAGATCGAGAAGCTGACGCGTTCGGTGGCGATCCGCACGGCGCAGGCGACCCCGCCGGACGAGGCCCAGGACGTGTACCAGCGATTGCAGCACGCGATCGCGACGCGGACGAGCGTGATGTGCAGGTATGAGTCGGTGGACTCGTCGTCGGCGGACGCCGAGCCGGGGCCGGAGTTCCGGCTGGACCCGTATGTGCTGTTTTTCTCGGTGCGAGCGTGGTATGTCATCGGGTATCACCACGGGCGACAGGGCATCAGGTCGCTGAAGCTCGGGCGGTTCAGCAGCGTCAAGCCGAGCAAGCTCGCGTTCTCGATGGACCAGCCGTTCTCGCTGGATGAGTATCTCGGCAACGCGTGGCGGATGGTGCGGGGCACGCCGGATTATGAGGTTGAGATCCTGTTTGATCAGGACCACGCGATGACGATGAGCGAGACGCTCTGGCACAAGACGCAGCAGGTCGAGGAGCACCCGGACGGAACGGCGACGCTGCGGTGCACGGTGTCTGGTCTCGACGAGATCAAGTGGTGGGTGCTTTCGCACGGGCCGCACTGCCGCGTGATCCGGCCTGCGGAACTTGCCGATCGGGTGGCGCGGCTGGCGAAAGAGACCGCGGCGCAGTACGAGCGGCGGTGAGGTGGCGGTTTGGCGTATGCTGGCAAGAGCATGGCCCGAGCGCGAGCACGAACCCGTACGACCGTTTCGCCCGATGTGGCGGCGCGGGCGGTTGCGGACATCGGGCTGTACGCGGAACTGCACCTGCACCTGGGCGGGGCGATTCTGCCGAACATTCTGTTCGCGCACATGCAGCGCGACGGGCACGCGCTGATGAAGCGATACTCGACGTACGAGCGTTTCGAGCGTTTCTTCACGCGGCGGCGGTCGGGGCTGGCCGACTATCTCAAGATGCACGCGCTGGTGGAGCGGCTGCAGAGACCGGCGGACCAGCACATGTTCTACTTCGTCACGCGGCTTGTCCGCGGCGCGTTTCTGTTCGACAACCTCGCGTACATGGAACTGCGGCACACGCCGTACAACCGGACCGATGCGGCACTGGACATGCGCGGGCGGATCGGGCAGATGCGGAGCGTCGTGCAAGCGATCAGTGCCGCGGCCAGCGCGCAGCCGCAGTATCCGCTGGTGCTCCGGCAGATTCTGTGCATGCACTCGGCGCTGCCGCGGGAAGTCAATGAGGCGATCTGCGAATTGGCGATCGAGATGAGCGGCGAACACGAGCCGATGGCGGGGTACAACGGCGGCGTTGTCGCGCTGGACCTCGCCGGGCCGAACGAGCCGTACGCCGAGCGGATCGACGAGTTTGTGACGCTCTTTCGGCGTGCCAAGAGCAGGAGCAGTGGGAGTCTGAAAACCACGGCCCACGTGTTCGAGACCCGCGCGGGCTGCTTCCCGAAGTTGCTGCCGTATCTGGATCGGATCGGTCACGGCATCCAGATTCCGCTCCGATATCCGAAGTTGCTGTCACGTCTGGCGCGGGATGGGCAGTGCCTGGAGGTGTGCCCGACGACCTATCTGCGGACGGGCACGCTCCGCGACTACACGGAACTGCGGCCGGTGTTTGCCAAGTGCAGGGCCGAGGGTGTTCCGATCGCGATCTGCACGGACAACGGCGGGCTGCACAATGTTCGCCTGCCCGGGGAGTATGAGAATCTGCTGGTGCGCGATGTGATCGGGATGGAGGAGCTTGGCGAGTGTCTGCGTGCGTCGTTCCGGCATGCATTTGCGTGGAAGGGCCCGCCCCCGGACCCGCTTCGGCGGGTGACGATTCCGCGCTGAGCGTGGGCTCATGGAGGCACATGGAGATCGCGGCGCTGCTGATGCTCGGTGTGGTCGTGGGTGCGCTCGGCACGTTGGTCGGCGTGGGCGGCGGGTTCATCATCGTGCCGGTGCTGCTGGCGTTCATGCCCGGACTGGGACACGCGCAGGTGGTCGCGGTGTCTCTCGTGGCGGTCGCGGCCAACGGGATCTCCGGATCGATCGGATACCTGCGCCAGCGGCCCATGCCGATCGCGGTCAGGCCGGCGGTGGTGATCGCCCTGGCGACGCTGCCGGGTGCGGTCGCGGGGCCGCTGCTGGTGCGGATGATCGATGCGCGGATGTTCGCGGTTGGGCTGGCCTGCGTGATGCTGCTGGCGGCGATGATGCTGATGCTGGTCGGGGGTAAGGCGGGCCTGGCGGCGCGGGAGCGTCGGCGACGCGAGGGGCTCCTGGCCCGGGGGCACGATGAAGCAACGGTGAAGAGGTTGATGGAGGCGCCGCCGAGTCTCGGTGGTCGCGAGTGGGCGATGATCATCGGGATCTCGCTCGCGGTCGGACTCATCGCGACGATGATGGGCATCGGCGGTGGGCTGTTTCACGTTCCCGCGCTGGTGTTCCTCTTGGCGTTTCCGGTGCGGTCGGCGACGGCGACATCGGGGTCTGTGCTGGCGGTGACGGCGGTGGCGGGGACGGTGATGAACATCGCCAGCGGAAACTTGGCGGGGGTGTGGTGGATCGCCGCGGCGCTCGGCGCGGGCGCCGTGGTGGGGGCGCAGATCGGGGCGAGGCTGTCGCGGTATACACCCGGGAGCGTGGTGATGCGTGTGCTGGCGGGGTGCCTCGTCGCGGTTGCGGTTCGTATTCTGATTGGATAGGGATTTTGTGACAGGGGAGGGAGAAAGTTCTTCACCGAGTCTTTGTGACTTGACGCGGAGGCCGGGTGGACCTGTAATAGTTTTGTCCGGTCACTCGGTGGCCGGGGATTTCGTCACGACCCGCACATGCGGGCGGACGTTCATGTTGATGGTTCGGCCGGCGACGAGAGCCGGCGGGGCCATTGACGGCCGATCAGGATGATCGGTCGATAGATCGAGCACGTTCGAGCGCGGGCAATCCGGAAGACATGCGGACAGTCGAGAGTGGAAAAGGTCGAGCATGAGCGGAAAGAGACCGGATGCGATGAAGGGCGAAGAACGATGCCGTTCGATCGGCGGCCCGGGAGGGCTGCCGAGTTGTGAACATCCGTCGGTGTGTCGGGGCACTGTTTGCCGGGAGTGGGCGGATGCGGCGCGAGCCGTGTCGCCCCTGTCGGCAGGAGGCCTTCGATGTACGTACTTGCCGAGACGGACCCGCTGAGCCTTGCGCTCGGCGTTGCGATCGGGATCATCATCGCGGGGCCGGTGGGGGCGTTTGCGTACCGGCTCTTCACGGGGCAGGCGGTCAGCAAGGCCCGGGCGGAGGCGGAGTCGATCCGTGCGCGTGCGGAGGCGGACGCCAAGTCCGTGGCCCAGCGGGCGGAGATCGACGCTCAGAAGTTGGCGATGGAGCGGAAGGAGAAGTTCGAGCAGGAACTGAGCGTTGCCCGCGACAAGCAGCGTGAAGCCGAGAGCAGGCTGTCCAAGCGAGAGGACCTGATCGACAAAAAGCTCGAGACGCTGACGACCAAGGAAGAGCAGCTCACCCGGCAGATCGAGAGCTACAAGGGCCGCGAGGCGAGCCTGAGCCAGAAGGAGACGGAACTGGCCGGCGTTCTGGCCGAGCAGCGGGACAAACTCGTCCAGATCACGGGGTTGTCGCTGGATGACGCCCGGCAGTTGCTGCTGCAGCGTGTCGAGGACGAGACGCGGCACGACATGTCGAAGGTTGTGCGCAAGGTGATCGAGGAGGCCGAGGGGCACGCCAAGGAGAAGGCGCGCGAGATCACGCTGATGGCTATTCAGCGGTACGCCACCGAGCACACCGCCGAGAGCACGGTGCGGGCGGTCCCGATCCCCAGCGACGACATGAAGGGCCGGATCATCGGCCGCGAGGGGCGGAATATCCGTGCGATCGAGAAGGCGACGGGCGTGGACATCATCGTCGACGACACGCCTGGCGTGATCGTGGTCTCGTGCTTTGACAAGGTGCGTCAGGCGATCGCCGTGGAGAGTCTGCAGAGGCTCGTGGCCGATGGGCGGATGCACCCGTCGCGGATCGAGGAAGTCGTTGAAAAGGTCCAGAGCGAGATCGAAGAACGGATCGTCAAGTACGGCAAGGACGCGTGCCTCGAGGTGAACCTGCGAGGGATCCACCCGAAGGTTTCCGAGGCGATGGGTCGGCTGCACTTCCGCACGAGTTACGGGCAGAATGTTCTCCGCCACAGCATCGAGGTCGGCTTCATCGCGCAGTTGATCGCGGATCAGCTGGGGCTGGACGGCACGCTGGCGCGGCGATGCGGGTTCCTGCACGACATCGGCAAGGCGATGGACCAGGACCAGGAGGGCACGCATCCGAGGCTGGGTATGGAGTTCGCCAAGCAGTACGGCGAACGCGACCCGGTGCTCAACGCCATCGGCGGGCACCACGGCGACATTCCCAGCACGAGCTTCTACACGCCGATCGTCATGGCGGCCGACGCCGTGAGTTCGGCGCGGCCCGGTGCGCGGCGCGAGAGTCTCGAGAAGTACATCCAGCGGCTCGAGCAGCTGCAGGACATCGCCAAGGGCTACCCGGGCGTGACCGAGGCGTACGCGATCCAGGCCGGGCGCGAGGTGCGTGTGATGGTCGACGCGCGTCGGATCAACGACGACGAAGCATTCGCGATGGCCCAGAGCATCGCCAAGAAGGTCAGCGACGAGATGACCTTCCCCGGTGAGATCAAGGTGACGGTGCTTCGCGAGACGCGTGCGGTCGAGTTCGCACGCTGATCGACCGAGGCCGGCCGCTCGACGCGAGCGATGGAGGACGGCGGCATGACCAGGGCAACGCCCACACTCCACGTCATTGGCGATAGCCACGCGGGACTGTTCACGGGGCTTGGCCAGATGCCGCCGGTGTGGCCGGCGATGGGTCGTTGCGCGTTGCCGGGTGTGCATGCGGTTCGTCTCGGGCCGTTTCTGGCGTACAGCCTTACGCGAAAGGGGCATCCGGCTCAGGCCGCGATGCACGCGGCGCTCCGCGCGACAAGGCCGGGCGAGGTCGTGATGATGTGTTTCGGCGAGATCGACTGCCGATGCCACGTCGTGGCGCAAGCGGCGCGGAGCGGCCGGACGATCGCCCGTGTCGCTCAGGAACTGGCCCAGTCATACGTCCGGGCGTGTGCGGCGATTGTGCGAGCGCGAGGACAATCGTTGAGGCTGGCGTTCTGGGGTGCGGTTCCCGCGGCAGAGGTGGTCGAGAATCCCGAGACGCCGACGGTCGGCACATACCGCCAGCGAGCGAGCGCGACGCGGGCGTTCAACGCGTCACTACGCCGCGCGGCCACGAGCATCGGGGCGACGATGGTGGACATCGGTCCCGACGTGACCGATGACGCGGGCGCGCAACGTCGTGAGTTCTTCCCGGATCGCGTCCACCTTGGTCCGACAGCCCTGCCGGTCGCGGTCGCCGCTCTGCGACACGCGGGCCTCGTGGATGCGAGCGCGGGCGCTCGGCTTGAGGCGGCCGCCGCGGCCCTGTCGATGGTGCCGATGCAGCAAACCGGGGCAGGCTCGGCGGCAACAAGCGCCAACGCCGCGGCGGGCGCGGGACGCGTGGATCTGCTCATCGATCGGGCCGCGATCGAGTGCGTCGCACGCGGCGCGCGCACGATCGCGATTCTCGGCGGGGGCATGCACACGGCTCGGGTCGGGCTCGACGGGTATCGCCGCCGCGGTCTTCGGGTCGCGGCGATTCTGGATGATCGGCCCAGCGGCGAGATCGACGGCGTGCCCGTCGTGCTGCCGGCGAAGTGTCCGCGGGGCGTGAGGGCGGTTGTTGTTTCGAGCGATGCGCACGAGACGACGCTCGCGCGGCGTGCGGCGGAACTGGTCGCGAAGCGGAGCCCGGTGGCGGCCCTCCGCGGCGCGGCGGTGGTGAGGATCTACGAGCCGGCGCTCGGTGAGTCGCTGGTCGCTGGTGCATGATCGCCGCGGCGACGCTCAGGCGCAGGCGTTGTTGCGGAGCAGCACGTCGTACGGGAACTTCTCGACGATCGACCACGCCTGCGGACCGCCGGGCAGACGGTCGAGAATCTGCGCCAAGGGGATCTGGCCCTTGTAGACCTCGGTGTCGCTGAACTCGGTGTACAGGTAGCGGGTGCGGCCGAGCGCGGCCTGCCCACCGGCGATCAGCAGATCTTCCGCCCCCTGCACATCGGCCCAGATCAGATCGATGCGATCGATCGATCGCTCGCGGGCGAGTGTGTCGAGCGTGATGGTCGGAACTTCAACAGACTTCTCGAACACGCACCACGGGTGCTGGACCGCGTGCTCGGCGGGCCGCTTGAGCGATGAACTGCCCGAGTAGTCGCGGCTCTTGACCCACGAGGGGTGCTCCGTGTTCAGGTCGGCCTCGGAGAGGTGAAACGTCGCCGTGCCGTCGTGATCGCTGACGGCCATCGGCAGAACCTCCGCGATCGACGTGATGCCGCGGGATGAGAGTTGTGCCAGGTTCCGCGGATCCGGCTCGACGGCGATCAGTCGGGCGCTGGGAAAGGTCTCGCGGAGCCGCTGGGTGTCGACGCCCACGTGGCAGCCGCACTCGATAATCACCGGCGGAGGCGACTGTGGAATCAGCGCGGCGAGCTGCGCGTAGATCGGCGGGAACGTCGGCTTCTTTGTGAACAGGCCCATACATGTCTTTATCGGCTGACGCGGGGGCGGCGGGAGGAGAAAAGCGCTCGGAAGCAGACCAACTCGGTGGTCGAATTCCGGTCGCACGTCTCCAATCAGCCCCGCCGCACGAGATTTGGCTACGCTCGGGTCATGACCAGCATCGAACTGCTCCAGACTCTCGGCGTAACGAACGATCCGCGTTTCGTGGCCCCCGCGGCGATCGGCAAGAACGCCCGCCGCGACATCGTCGCCAGCGAGAACCCCGCGACGGGCGAAGTGCTCGGCGGCGTGCGGCTTGACGACGCCGAGGCATACGAGCGGACGGTTTCGCGGCTGGCCGCGGGGTTCCGGGCTTGGCGCAGCGTGCCCGCTCCGACACGCGGGCAGGTGGTCCGGGCCATCGGCGAGGAAATCCGCACGCATCGCCAAGCGCTCGGGCGACTGGTGACGCTCGAAGTCGGCAAGATCCTGGCCGAGGGTGTCGGAGAGATTCAGGAAATCGTGGACATCGCCGACCTTGCGGTCGGCCTTTCGCGGCAGTTGCCGGGGATGACGATGCCCAGCGAGCGGGCCGGGCACCGGCTCATGGAGCAGTGGCTGCCGCTGGGGCCGGTCGGCGTGATCACGGCTTTCAACTTCCCCGCTGCGGTCTGGGGCTGGAACGCGATGCTCGCGGCGGTCTGCGGCGACACGGTGCTGTGGAAGCCGAGCCTGCTCGCTCCGCTGACGGCGATGGCGTGCAACGCGATCGCGTCGCGCGTCGCCACGGAGATGGGGCACCCGGATGTGTTCGGCCTGGTCATCGGCAGCGATGCGGAGATCGGTGAGCGGCTGATCGCGGATCGGCGGTTCCCGCTCATCAGCGCGACAGGCTCGTGCCGCATGGGCCGTCGCGTGGCGAGCGTGGTCGGGCAGCGACTGGGCCGGACGCTGCTGGAACTGGGCGGCAACAACGCGGTGATCGTGCACGAGGACGCGGACGTTTCGCTCGCGGCGCAGTCGATCGTCTTCGGCGCCATCGGCACCGCGGGGCAACGGTGCACAACGACGCGAAGGCTCATTGTGCACGAGAACGTGGCCGAGTCGCTGCGCGAGAAACTCTGCACGGCGTACGAGCAGGTGATCGGTGTGAACGGTGCCGCGGGGCGCATCGGCGATCCGACGAGCGAGCGCACGCTGGTCGGCCCGCTGATCAGCGGCGAGGCGGTGAAGATGTTCGAGAGGGCCGTCGCCCAGGCGGACAAGGAGCGCGGGCAGGTGCTCGTCGGTGGCCGGGCGATCACGGATCTTGGCGGGCACTTCGTGCAGCCGACGATCGTGCTCTCGCCAAAGACCAACGATCTGCCGATCGCGATGGAGGAGACGTTCGCTCCGATTCTCTACGTGTTCACGTACACGAATCTCGATGAAGCGATCGCGATGCAGAACAGCGTGGATCAGGGGCTCTCATCGGCGATCTTCACCGAGGGCCTTCGCGTGAGCGAGCGGTTCCTCGCGCCCGACGGCAGCGGCAGCGATTGCGGCATCGCGAACGTCAACTGCGGGACCAGCGGCGCGGAGATCGGCGGGGCGTTCGGCGGAGAGAAGGACACCGGCGGCGGACGCGAGAGCGGCAGCGACTCGTGGAAGGCGTACATGCGTCGCCAGACCACGGCCATCAACGCCAAGGGCACATTCGCGCTGGCGCAGGGCATCGTTTTCGGCTGATCGCCCGGACTGTGCGGCGTGGTGCTGGGTCATTCGGGGATCGTGAACCGACAACACCGGGAGATACTCGATGAAGTCTGCTCGATTCGGAACGTTGCTGCGGATCTCAACGCTCGCGATGATGGCCGCGGCGGCGGCAACGATCGGAGGCTGCGCGGGTACCGATCGACGGTCCGAGCCCGGGTCGCTCGAGGTGTTCGCGACGATGAACGACGTGCCGGGCAACGTCGCCGTTGCGCCGGACGGACGCGTGTTCGTCTCGATGCATCCGTTCGGAAACCCGAGCAACTGCGTCCGCGAGGTCCTCTCCGACGGCTCGACGCGCGTGTTTCCGTCGGGAGCATGGGGCGGCAAGCCGGGGGCCGACGGCATCGGTCTGGCCAGCGTCATCGGCATCGAGTGCGACGCGCGCGGCACGCTGTGGATTCTGGACATGGGCACGGACGCGATCGTGCCGCGGCTTGTCGCGTGGGATCTGTCGCGCGATGCGCTGTCGCGGGAGATCAGCATTCAGCCGCCGGCGAGCGTCAAGGGCGGTTTCCCGCAGGATCTGGCGATCGACTCCGCTCGCCCGTTCATCTACATCGCGGACATGGGCCTGACCGGTCTTGGCGGTGCGACGCTGCCCGTGATCATCGTGGTGGACCTGCGCGACGGCTCATCGCGGCGTGTGCTCGAGAACGCCCCGGCGCTCCGCAGCGAGCCCGGCGCCGCGATGGTCATCGACGGCAGGGCCGTTCTCGCCACCGGGAGCGATGGCAAACCCTTCGCGCCTTCGCTTGGAATCAACCCGATCACCATCGATCATCGCGGTGAGTGGGTGGTCTTCGGCGCGATGCACGGACGAACGCTCTGGCGTATCCGCGCGGCGGACCTGGCGAACGCGAAGCTCAACGACGAGCAACTGGCCCTGCGCCTCGAGAAGTTCGGCGAGAAGCCCGTGAGCGACGGCATCACGATCGATCGGGCCGGCAACGTTTACACCACCGACGTGAACAACAACGCCATCAGCGTGACGACGCCCGACGGGCGATCGCGGGTGCTGGTGCGTGATGATGCGCGGCTGCGATGGGCGGACGGCTTGTCGTTCGGGCCAGATGGCACGCTGTACGCGACGGTGAACCAGTTGCACCGCTTTGCGCCGCTCAACAACGGAAAGATGGAAGCCCAGCCGCCTTACCTCGTCGTTCGAGTCGAGCCGCTGAGCCCCGGTGCTCAGGGACGCTGACGCGGTGATGCGCCTTTCGCGGCCTGATCGCGCTTGGCCGCGAGCGTCCGGTCGATGACCCGGGCGTTCAGGTCGCGCAGGATCGCCAGTTCGTCGACCGTCAGCGGCTCGCCGCACTTGTGGCAAGCGTTGCGCGGGATGTGCAGCAGCTCGAAGCCGCAGCGGGGGCAAGCGCGGTTCGCGATCGCGCGGGCGCGAAGCGTGCGAGCGCTTGGCCTGCTGAACAGGAACGCCGCGACGACGACCAGCACCCCAACGGCCACCCATAGAAGCGACCCGAAGATCGGCGCGATCGTGATCCGCGTCCGCTCGCGCGGGCCGCCGGCTGCATCATCGCCGAGCAAATCGACGATGTCGCTCCGTCCCGAGAGCCGGACCAGATCTCGCTCGAGCACCGCGCGCACGCGGGCGCGGTCGGCCAGGAACTCCGCGGCGTTCGTCCCGGCGGTCGATCCGCCCGCAACGGGCTCGGCGGCGGCCTCGCGGTCGACCGTGACCTGGAGCGAGTCGCGGACGCGGAAGGGCACGCCCAGAATGTCGCCATCGGGCTTGCCCACATCCATCCGCAAACGCACGTTGGCGAGTGTCTCCCGCGCTTCGCGAAGACCGCCGATGTCGCGCTCCTGAATCGAAAGCCCCGCATCGCCGAGCGACGGATCGCCACGCCGCACAATCACGCCGTCGAGCGCGATCTCGCTCGCCGGCTCGCCCAGCGGCAGCAGCGGCCGCACCACCGCGATCCCCGCGGCGATGATCAGCAGCCAGACCCACTTGGGAACTTGCGCACGCCTCAGCCAGTCCGGCAATCCCGGCAACTTGCGGCGTCCGCGAGCGATCGGTGCTTCCGGACGTGTCGGCGAAATGTCGGGCTCATCGAGCGGCACGGGGCCAGTGTACAGCGCTGAGCCCGATGCTGGCTCGGGTGTGGCAACGGCGGCGTGTGCGACGCCGCACCCCCTGAGCCTTCGCGACTAGACTGCGAGCGTGAGCAACACTGCTGCAACACCTGGACATGGTGCCGAACGCGATGCGCTCGCGGACGCGGCGGTCGCGGGCGTGCGTGCGGGCATGGTGGTGGGGCTGGGGACGGGGCGTGCCGCGGCACGGGGCGTGAGGGCACTGGCTCGCCGCAGCGACCTCGATCCCTCGGGCATGACCTGCGTCTCGACCAGCGAGGCAACAACGGCGCTGGCGACTCAGCTCGGCCTCCGCGTCGTCGCGCTGTCGGCGGTTGAGCGCGTGGACTTTCTGTTCGATGGTGCCGATGAGGTTTCGCCCGATGGCTTGATGATCAAGGGCGGCGGCGGAGCGATGACGCGCGAGCGGATTGTCGCGGCGCTCTGCCGGGCCTCGGGCGGGCGTTGCGTGTACATGATCGATGCGGGAAAACTCTCGCCCCGGCTCGGCGAGCGGGCAAGGTTGCCGGTCGAGGTCGTGCCGATGGCCGCGGCACAGGTGGGCCGGGCGCTGAGCATGCGGGGGCTGCGGAGCGACGTTCGCCGCGGACCCAGCGGCGCGGAGTTTGTCACCGACAACGCGGGGCTCGTGCTCGATGCGCACATTCCCGAGGCGTGCAATGTGCACGAACTGGCCGCGTGGCTCAAGGCGATGGCAGGGGTCATCGACCACGGCCTGTTCCTGAATGAGTGCGATGAATTGCTCGTCGAGCACCCGCCGACGGGCGAGGTTCAGCGGCGGCCGGGTCCGGCGAAGGCCGCGACGCAGACGATGTAGCTGTCATCAAGATCCGCCGGATCGGCAATGGGCATCGCGTAGGTATTGCCGTCGCCATCCTGCGCATCGGGCAATTGGTTGAAGACCTCCACGCGGGCAAAGCCGGCCTCGAGCATCGCCTCGCGCAGCTCGCTCAGCGACCAGAGCCGCCAGCGATACACAAACGCGTCGGTGTGCTCCTGGATCACCTCGTTGTCGCGAAGCACGCGAAAGTGCAGCGCGTTCTCGACTATGGCGGTGATCGGATCGGCGGCCCGCTGTTGCCACGTGTAGCGGATGCGGACCCGATCGTCGCCGGGGACCTCGTGCATGCGTTGAACGTGCCCCGTGCGGAAGGCCGACTCGCCGCCGTAAATGTCGCAGACGAACACGCCCTTCGCGGCAAGGCGTGCGCGGCAGCGACGCAGGTACGCGACGAGCGCTTTACGCGCGTGGATCTCGCAGATCGAAAAGTTGCCGACGAAGATCAGATCCGGCTTCGGTCCAAGCGGAGTGCTGGTGAGCACGTTGGCGCGGTGGAGTCGCAGCCGCGGGCTGGCACACAGTGCGCGGGCTCGATCGAGACACAACTGATCAAGGTCCGCGGCGATCGCGACCGATCCCGGCACCCGCGCCAGCCAGCATCGGCTCACGGCGGCCGCGGCGGAGAAGTCCTCGCCGAGCACCCGCGGCTTGCCGGGATGGATCGCGCGCAGAAGCGGGACCAGCGCGCCGGGATTCTGCACGCAGATTTCGTACAGATCATGGCGGGAGTACGACGGTGCCGCGTTCGCCTCAGCCGCCCGCGAAGCCGCGCCGCTTGAGCCACCGCGTGCAGTCCCGCCGCTCTTCGGCCTTGTGCGTGATGATCGGCTCACGCCATCCGCACCCAGCGCACGAGCGTGGCGAAGTTCGGCGGCTTGCCGTACATCAGCACGCCGATGCGGAAGATCTTCGCCGATGCCCACGCCATGAACAGCACAGTGGCCATGCCCACGGCGATGCTCGCGGGCACCTGCCAGAACGGAATCGGCTCGCTGCCGCAGAGACGCAGCACCATGACAAACGGGTTGATCATGGGCACGAACGAGCAGACCTCGGCAAAGGTCGAGTTGGGGTTCCGCAGGATCGGCAGCCAGAGCATCATGGGGATGACCAGGATCAGCATGATGGGGCCCATGAGCGTCTGGGCCTCGTTGATGTCGTTGACCGCCGCGCCGACCGCCGCCATGAAGCACGCGATCACCGCGTACGCCAGCGCGAAGTAGACGCCCAGGTACACCAGGTTCTGCCACGGCACTAGCTCGGCCACCGCGAAGAAGATCAACGCGGTGATGCCCACGCCGGAATACAACGCCAGGATCAGCACACCCACCGCGCCCTTGCCGATGATCTTGCCGCACATAAGTTGCATCGGGCTCACGGCCGAGAGGATCACCTCCATCACGCGGCTGGACTTCTCCTCGATCGTGCTCATCAGCAGGTACTGTCCGCTCGAGAACACGCTGATCCACAGCAGGAACATGAACGCCGCGGGGACGATCAGCTTGGTCACCTCGTTGATGCTGGCCGTGCCGTCGGCGGTGACGGTGGTCTCCTTCGCCGCGGGGCTCTGCATGAGTTCGCGGATCTGCGCGACGTTCTGTCCGGCAAGGGCCAGTCGGGCGTCGACGATCGCGCGGTTGGCCTGCGAGCGCAGGTCCGACTGGACTTCGATATCCAGCCGCGGGGCGGTCAGGAGCTGATACTCGCCGAAGCGTGCCCCGGGCGGGGCGCTGTCGCTGCCGCGGACGGTCTGGTCGGGGATGATGATCAGGGCCAGCCGCGGGCCGGGGTCGGCCGCGTTGCCGGAGGTGCTCGTGCCTGTACTCGTGCCTGTGCCGGCGCCCGTCCCGTTGCTCGCGGCGGTGTCGCGTTTGCCGCCCTTGCGGATCTCGTCCTTGGCGGATTCCTCATCGGTCTCCGGAGGCAGCACGACCACACGCAGGCTCGTGGCGGGCGCGAGCTCCTCCGCGGCCTTGAGGCTCTTGTCGAGCTCGCCGCTGAGGGCCTTGGTTGTATCCGCATCGAGCCCGGCGGACTTGGCGCCCTGATCGATCGCCTCTCGCACCTTGGCGGTCCGTTCCTTGCGGCGGTTCTCGACGGCCTCGGGCGCGAACGCCTCGACCAGCCGCGGCGCCACCGCGCCCGAGCGGTCAATGACGGCCACGTGGCCGAAGACCGCCGGCGGCTTCTTGTTCATCAGCAGCGGCATGATCGTGATGATCGCCCCGAGGATGATCGGCGGGAACAGCATGCCGAAGATGAAGCCCTTGGTCGCGGCGGTCGCGAGGAACTCCTTGATCGCGATGATGAACACCTTACGCACGGGCGACCTCCTGTCCCTGGCTCGAGTTCTGCCGTTCCAGTTCATCGGCCGAGATGCCGACGATCGAGATGAAGATGTCCTCGAGGCTGGCGCGCCGGAGCTCCAGCCGCCGCGGCGTGATCGACGCGGCGACGGCGCGCATCACGCCCGCCGGGTCGGCGTCATCGCGCAGCAGCAGGTCGCACGTGCCCGGCTCGGCCCCCGGCTCGGCCCCCGGGCCCATGACCACGCGGAGCACATTGGGGATCCGGCCCCAGGCCTCCGACACCTCGCGCAGGCTCGGCCCGCCGGCGATCGGCTCGACGGTGATCGTCCGCGGGTCGTACCGCTTCCAGACCTCGCTCATCGGCAGGTCGAGCACCTTGATGCCGTTGTTGATCATGAACAGGTGGTCGCAGAGTTCCTCGGCCTCGCGCATCGCGTGGGTGCTGAAGATGATCGTGCGTCCGGCCCTTCGCTGCTCGCTGATGAGCTCGCGCATCAGGCGGCGGTTGACCGGGTCGAGCCCCGTGAAGACCTCATCGAGGATCAGCAGGTCCGGCTCGTGGATCACCGCGGAGATGAACTGCACCTTCTGCTGCATGCCCTTGGAGAGCTCCTCGCACTTCTTGCGATAGGTCTCCTCGAGCCCGACGCGGGTGAGCCACTGCCGCACCTTGGCATCGGCGGGCGCGGCGTCGATGCCCTTGAGCCGGGCGATGTACCGCAGGAACTCGCCGACGCGCATCTTCTTGTAGATCCCGCGCTCCTCGGGCAGGTAGCCGATGCGGTCCTTGCTCTCGATGGCGCTGGCCTTGCCGAGCACGCGCAGTTCGCCCGAGTCGGGGAACAGGATGGACATGATCAGGCGGATCGTCGTGGTCTTGCCCGCGCCGTTGGGGCCGATGAACCCGCACAGCGAGCCCTCGGGCACGACCAGGTCGAGGTTCTCGACGGCGACCTTGGTCCCGAAGGTCTTGCGGACACCCTTGATGGCAATCGCGTCGGGCAAAGTGGTCTCCGGGCCGGGGGGTGAGTGTGGTCGGTACGAGTGGTCGGTGCGAGTGGGGGCACTGAAGGCGGGGGCAGTGAAGGCGGGGGCAGTGAAGGCAGTCCCGAGCGTGCGGGCGAGCGAACGGAAGCGTCAGGACCGGCATCCGCGCCGGCATCCGCAGGGGGCCGCCGGGGCCGCCGGGGCCGCCGGGCAAGCGTACCCGCTCTTCGCCCGCGGTACACTCTCCCCCGCATGCCCGAGCCCGCCAACACGCCCGAGCCGTCGAGCGCCATCCCGCCGATGCTCCTTGCGCGGCTGGAGGCCCTGGAGCGTGAGCACACCGAGCTCGGCCGCCGCCTGGCCGATGAGGCCACGCTCACTGATCATCGGCTCGTTCGCACGCTCTCTTTGCGACGCAGCGAACTCGATGCGCTCGTCGAGCCTTTCCGCCAGCTCCGCGCGGTCCTTGCCGACGCCGCGGAGTTCGCCCGCATCCTCTCTCCCCCGGCTCCCGCCCCCCCCGCCCCCCCGGCCCCCGCCGACCCCGAACTCATCGCCCTGGCCCGCGAGGAGCTCCCCGCGGCCGAGCGTCGCATCGCCGACCTGACCGCCCTGCTCAAGCGGCGGCTGGTCAACAGCGCCGATGACGCGATCGGCTCGGTGATCCTCGAGGTCCGCGCCGGCACCGGCGGCGCGGAGGCCTGCCTCTGGGCCCGCGACTTGCTGGAGATGTACCGCAAGCTCGCCGCCCGCCGCGGCTGGAGTTTCGAGATGCTCGACCTGACGCCGGATTCCGACGGCGGGGGAGGGGGGGGAGGCGGGGGAGGGGGTGGCGGCGGCGGCATCCGCAGCGTCACCCTGTCCGTCCGCGGCCCGGGGGTCTGGTCCTGGCTCTCGTTCGAGGCCGGCGTGCACTCGGTCAAGCGCGTTCCCGCGACCGAGGCCCAGGGCCGCATCCACACCAGCACCGCGACGGTCGCCGTGCTGGCCGAGCCGGAAGCGGTGGATGTCAAGATCGACTGGTCCGCCGATGTCGAAGAATCCGCCACCCGCGCCCAGGGCCCCGGCGGCCAGAACGTCAACAAGGTCGAGACCGCCTGGCAGATCCGCCACAAACCCAGCGGCATCATCATCAAGATGATGGAGGCCAAAAGCCAGAGCCAGAACCGCGACCGCGCCCGCCGCCTGCTCATCGCCCGCCTGCACGAGATCGAACGCCAGAAAAAACACGCCGAACGCTCCGCCGCCCGCGTGGCCCAGATCGGCGGCGGCGATCGCAGCGAAAAGATCCGCACCTACCGCTTCAAAGAAGGCATCGTCGCCGATGAACGCCTCCCCGATGAATACGCCCTGAGCGACCTGCAATCCGGCGACTTCGACCGCCTGACGGGCGACCTTCAGGACCGCCAAACCGAAGCCCGCCTCCGCGGATGAACGCGGGGCGGGTGCAGAGTGGCACAGTGGCAGAGTGGCGCAGTGGCGGAGTGGCGGAGTGGCGGAGCCGAAACGCTCTTCCCCCGTTTCTTCAAGCTCCTCCCCCGGTTCCTACCGGGGGAGGTGGCGAGTCTTCGAGCCGGAGGGGGTGGCGGGGCGAAAGCTCAAAGCAGAAAATTCTCAAAGCATCAAAGAAGACAGATCCTCCCCCGCTCAGCGGGGGAGGTGGTGGGGGGGGCGAGTCCTCGAGCCAGAGGGGGCGTCGGAGCGAAAGCTCAAAGCAGCAAATTCTCAAAGCAGCAAAGAAAACGATCCTCCCCCGCTCAGCGGGGGAGGTGGCGAGTCTTCGAGCCGGAGGGGGCGGCGGGGCGAAAGCTCAAAGCAGCAAATTCTCAAAGCAGCAAAGAAGACAGATCCTCCCCCGCTCAGCGGGGGAGGTGGTGGGGGGGCGCGTCTTCGCGGCGGAGGGGGTGCTCCCGCCCGCCCCGCGCGTACCGCCCACCCCCATACCACCCCGTACCCTCCTCCATCCCGCCCCACGCATCACCCCAAAACCACGGGACAACCCGGACGATTCCGCCCACCACCCACGCGATCCTCGCAGGGTCGCTAGGCGTTCCGCACAATGCAAATGGAGCGCGCCACGCGTCGCGCGGAGCGCACGACGCGTGGCGCGCTCCATCCGACGCGTGGCGCGCTGCAGCCGACACGCCGTTTGCAGCGCGCCACGCGTGGCGCAGAGCGCGCCACGCCACGGGAACTCCGCGCCACGCGTGGCGCGGAGCGCACGACGCATCGGCAACAGCGCCCGACGCGTGGCGCAGAGCGCACGCGAAGCCTTCCGGAGCGCACGCGGCGTCCTGCGAAGCACCCGCCGCCACGCGCAGAGCGCACGCCGCCCCAAGTCCCGCGCACACCACCCCCGCCCCCCGGCCCCCTGTTTGCCGCCCTCTTTGCCCCCCTCTTTACCCCCCTGTTTGCCCCGTCGCCGCCGCCCTCCGCCCCACCACCTGTGGCCCCCTCAAGCGTCCCGAAGGGACGCCGGGCTGTAGCCATGGGTGGAGCGAGCGAGTCCGCGAGCGAGCGCAACCCGTGGACCCCTTCGCCCGCTCCGATGCCTGCCCCGGCGGGGCAGAGGGTCTCTCGGCCAACCTTTGCCCCCCGCACCCGAACCGTCCTCCGCCCCTGCCGGGGCGGGCCTGACCAACCCCCGCCCCCCGACCCCCGCCCCCCGACCCCCGCCCCCCGACCCCCGCCCCCCGCCCCCCGCCTTCGCGTTTTGCCCCCCCACGCCGGCCCTCGCGGCTCCGTCATCGGGTCCCGCAATCGCGCGCATGGCCTTGATCAGGGGGTGTCGCTTCGAAGAGATTATGAAAGATGCGACCTGGTTGAGGTGTGACTCGGGCCGCGACCGCCCCCTGAACGTGTGCATTTACGTCGTTTCAAGATCATCGTGTTGTAGTTCGCAAGGGCGAGCGTTACCTTGCAACCCAACGGCATGAGGTGTCTCCGTGTGGATGCACCCCACGCTCAGGGGTCAGCGGTCCGCGCAGGCGTGGAAGATCAACAATCTCGACCGGGGCAACGTCGCCGTTTGGGGGTCATGCCCCGGCTTCTTGAGGTGGCGGTTTCATGATGAGACACTTGATGATTGAGTATCGTTCAAGGCGTATCGGGATCGTGATCGCGCTCGCGGGGCTCGCGGCGGGAGTGGCGATGTCCGCCCGGGCGGCGGGCGCGCCCGCGCAGAACCCGCCCGCGGTCGCGGCGCCAGCGGAGCCGGTCTCCAAGAGCGAGTCGGCGGCGAGGATGATTGCGGAGGTTGAGCGGTGCGACTGGCTGTCGCCGGCGCAGCGGGCCGATCTGAGCCGGACCATCGCGAGCATCATCACCACGGATCCTCCGTGCAGAGACAAGATCGACCGCATTTCGGTGGACTTCCCCAAGGTGCTCGAGCAGTTGAAGGTCACTCGCTCAGCAGGGTTTGTGATCCCGGAAGGGGATGGCTTCACGCCGTACCGCAACTTCATCGCCTGGAGCGTCACGCGATGGACCGAGGTGCGATGCGTCACGCCGCAGGAGCGTGCCGCGACACTCGCCGCGGCGGAGGAGCTGTATCCGGTGTTGAGGTCCTGGGTCGATGTGAGGTTTGTGAAGGTTCCGGAAGAGATTCGCCGGAAGATCGCGGATTATCTTGTCCGGAGCTTGCGGGTGCCTATTGAGAGAGACGACTACTTTATCGGAATTGCGCTGTGGTCGGGTCCGAAGCCGAGTGTCGAAGGAATCGATCACGCAGTTGAGACGGTGATTCCCGGCTTCATTGAAGTCTTCGACCGAATGCAGACGCGGTATCTCGAAAAGATTGCCGCCGCCGCCAGCGCGAATTCTGAGTTCGAGCGCGCACGGAACGACCCCGAGTGGGCCCTTCGCATGCTCGCGATGGAAGCCGACGCTTGGGTGTACACCGGGGTGCTGCAGAAGTACTTTGTCTTTGTCCCGGAAGCAGGTCCTTCCATTCGGGAGCGGGATGGAAAGGCCGTCACGGAATGGGCCGCCGAACTCAAGCGTGTTGATGATGAAGAGCGCAGGGCGCGTGATGCCGAGTTGCGGGAGGAACAGGCCCGGGCGGCGGGTGAGGGGGCGGCGGGAATCGTTGCGATCATCGAGTCATCGCCGTTCGTGCCTCACGAGGCCAAGGGCGAGCTGGCCGAGGTGGCTCGGGCCGTCGTGGCGGAGTATCCCGCCGTGACCGATGCGCAGTGGAAGCGGATCGGCGCGGATCTGGAGTTTTATCTTCAGGTCAAGGGGCCCGGGTCCAACGAGTACGGTGTTGCCGAGTGGGATGCGTACTTGGCCGCCTGGAGAGCGTACACGAAACCGGACTTGCGGCATCGTCTGGCGAACGCCGCGCTGCTCATCGGCCGCGAGGATGTTCGTCGGGCTGCCGATGCCGCCAAGGCGGCGGTCGCTGCGTATGCGGCGGCGGCTCCTGCTTCCGCGGCCTCTTTGCTGCCGGCGGGCTGGAGCGGCGACCGTGCGGCCTTTGCGCGGGCTGTCCAGAAAGCGGTCGCCAAGGAAGCGGGCGATGTGGGAAACTACCTGATTCTCAAGCGCTTGTTCCCGAGCGATGCCGCCGCATCGGGTGTCGCGCCGGCGGACTTGATCAAGTCCTATCGGCTCGCGCCGTCCCTTCCCGCGTACTACGAGGAAAGGATGGCGGACTACATGGCCCTGAGCCGGCAGAGTGCCTCACACAAAGAAACGGCGGACTCGAGCATTGCGTCGGATATCGCATCGCTGGCAGGCGGAGCGTTGAGAGCACTGGGCACGGTTCCCGATGAGTCTCTGAAAGCGGTTTTGATACCCCAGCCGCCGGAAATGATCGCCTTGGGCAACGACTGGTATGACAAGAGCCGGCTGTTCCATGACAGCGACAGTCGCGCCATGCGTGAGCATCACCGCAAGAGCATGTCGGAGCGCGACACCAAGGAAAGACTGCGCAAAGAGGCCGGTCGCAACGCGGCGGAGCCGGACGGGAAGGATGAACGTCCAGAGTCACCATCGAAGCCCTGAGCGGCCCGCCACCGGGAGGGTTGCCGATCTTCTTCGCTCTCAAGAGCGCACGCCATGATTCGCACCTTCGTCGTTGCCGCTGCCTTCCTGTGCTTCGCGAGCTCTGCCTTGGCCGACCACGCGGTCATCGCGGCGTTCAAGGCTCGAATCGAGAAGTCCGACCGACTGGATGAGGGGCAGAAAGCCGTCCTGATCGCGCGGACCAGGGCGAGGCTGGCTTCCAAGGATCTCGGTCCCGATCGCCGCAACCACGCGGCGCGGGGTTGAGGTGCGGCGATGGTTCGTGGGCCTCGCGACTTCGGCATGTTTTGCCGGCGCTTGTCTTTTGGCCGGGAGGTGTGTGGCGGGGAGTGGGAGTGGGGGTGGGGGGTGGGTGGGGGTTGGGGGTTTGGGGGCGTTGTGGGCGGCCGCGGGGGCTGTCTTGGCGGTGTGGGGAGGGGTTGGCCGATAAGGGGAGAGCCGGGCTGGCTCGGCGTGGAGGTGCGCATGGATGCTCGGCGGCTTGTGGTCGTGGTGGTTGGGCTGGTGCTCGGGGCGTGGGCGCTGGCGGGGGGTGCGTGCGCGACGTTGACCAGCGGGGTGACGCAGCCGATCGAGGTGCGGACGGATCCATCGGGGGCGACGGTGGTGGCCGATGGGGTGGTGCGGGGGACGACGCCGTGCATCGTGCGGCTGTATCGCGGCCGCGATGCGACGCTGGAGATCCGCAAGCCGGGGTTCGTCAGCGAGACCGTCTTCATCACCACGCGGATGGACGGGGATGTCATGGCCAAGGTCTTCGGCGGGGCGATCGTGGGCGGGGCGTTCGACCTGGCGACGGGCGCGGCGATGAAACTGGCGCCGGATTCGATCACGCTGGCGCTGCGGCCCGGAGGGACAGGTGGTGGTGAGGGTGACGGCGCGATGGGGGTCGCGGGGGGTGTGGGGGGTGCGGGGGGTGTGGGTGCGTCGGTGGTGTCCGGGGCGGGGATGGTCTCTGCGGCGGAGATTGTCCATCCGCTGCCGCTGGAGATGACGGGGGATCGCGGCGTGGCCACGGGTAACGCGCCCGGGGCGGGGGGCGTGGGGGGCGTGGGGGGCGTGGGGGGGGCGGCGGGAGCTGGTGGCATGTCGGCCGAGCTCGAGGCGCGGCTGGCGGCGATCGATGAGCTCCTGGCGCGCGGGATCCTCACGCCGGCGGAGCACGCCAAAGCACGCGAGCGGGCGATCGCGGAGGCGGTCGGGGGTGCGGGGGGTGCGGGGGGGACGAGTGTTGGTGGTGTGACGACGCCGTGAGCGGCGTGCGGGGGCACTGCGTGCGGGGGCACTGCGTGTGGGGTGGTACGGGCCGCGCGGGGGTGTTGCTACGCTCGTGCATGAGTGCGCGGCGGTACGACCTTGTGGCGATCGATCTCGACGGGACGCTCCTGGACCACGCCGGGCGCGTGAGCGAGGCGAACATCCGCAGCATCCGGCGGGCGCGTGATGCGGGGATGGTGGTGGTGGTCTGCACGGGGCGCGCGCTGATCGAGACGCGGGCGGTGCTGGCGGCGATCGATCTGCACGATCCGGTGGTGGTCTCCGGCGGGGCGATGGTGGCCGACCCGGTCACCGGGGCGACGCTGGAGCGATTCACGCTCGAGCCGGCGCTGGTGTCGGAGGTGGTCTCGTTCCTGCACGCGCGCGGGCACGCGGCGCTGGTGCTCAAGGATCCGCACGCGACGATGTACGACTATCTCGCCGTCACGCCGCTGGCGGCGGGTTCGGACGGTGGCGGGCCGGGTGAGGAGGGGCTGGACCCGGCGTCGCGCTGGTGGTTCAGGAAGATGGGCGTGCGGGTGCGATTCGCCGCGGCGCTGCACCATGATGAGCACCCGGAGCACAGCATCCGCGTGGGCGCGTACGCGGCCAATCGGCCGGTGGATGAGCTCGCATCGGAGCTGCGCGAGACCTTCGGCGACCGCACGAACCTGCAGCACTTCCAGGGTGCGCTGCTGCCCAAGGAACGGACGGACCAGGGCATCACGAGCGTGCACATCGTCGAGGTGTTCCATCAGCAGGCCGACAAGTGGCAGGCGATCGAGCGGCTGATCGGGCGGCTGGGGATCGATGCATCGCGCGTCGCGGCGATCGGCGACCAGCTCAACGATCTGTCGATGATCACGCACGCGGGTGCCGCGGGCGGCCTGGGCGTGGCGATGGGCAACGCGCACGAGCGGATCCGGGCGGTGGCCGGACGCGTGACGGCGGGGCACGACGAGAGCGGGGTGTCGGTGGCGATCGAGAAGATGCTCAGCGGGGAGTGGTGATGGAAATCACCAAATGGTCAAAGTTCAAATGGCCAAATGGAGACAGGCCAGGGCGATCTCCGTAACGATGGGAATTGCCGATAGGGGACCGGGGATCAGACCCTGCGTCGCTTCCGGGGGCGGCCGCACTCGGGGCACACATCGCCGCGGATTTCAAGGAGGGAGTAGCCGCACTTGGCGCACTGACGCATGCCATCCCCGAGCGGGGCATCGGGGATCAGGAGCCACATCGCTGCGGCGATCAGCGGCATCATCATGGCGAGGATCAGCGGATTGGCGAAGGGAGAGTTGAGCACCCAGATCGAGACGATGAAGATGAGCACAACTCCAACGCACAGCGACACAATCAATTGCTTGCGTGCGCAGGCCAGAGCCAGCAGAAGAGCCAGGGGCGCTCCAAGCACGAGCGAGATCAGGAACGCCACAGCGCCCAGTCCGGACCCGCGAGCAACCCACTGGGCCAGTAGGATCGCCTGAAACAAGAACGCAAACCAGAGGACCGCGATGCGAGTGGCGACGATCATTGTGTGTGGTCGAACAGCCGAGGGGGGCTTGTGTGGTAGACCTCTTCGACTGGGGTTCGTCACTTGGCAATGAACTGCGCCCGCGAGTTCCGGACTCTCGCGTGGGCGGCTATGGCATATGGATGCAGGATCGTATCCACGCTTGCCTGACCTGTTGACGCGAGTATGGATCGCCGCACTCCAGACAGACTCCCGTTCTCAGTACGGCGATCGTCAAGGCGTATGTGCTTTGGGGTACGGCCCGCGAACCAGATGGGGGACTGGCCGGCGCGCGGCACGGTCCACGCGATCAGGGGGCGTGGGGCCTGAGCGGCGTGTCAAAAACACTCGAGACACGCAGTGCCGATTTTATCTTGTACCAAAATGGTTGCTTCCGGACAGGCACGCGTTACCCTCTGGTCTCGATTGCCGGCCTGTCGGCTCCGCCGAGGTGGCGGGCGGACATGGCCGCGGGTGGCTCTGGAGGTTTGAGATGATGATCACGCGAACTTCGGCGGTGGCGATGGCGGCGGGTGTTGCTCTGGCGATCGGCGGCATGGCGCCGCAGGCGCATGCGCAGCTTCTGGCGCTGTACTCGTTCGATGATGCGTCGTTCGCGGACATCAGCGGCAACGGCTACACGCCGACGAACACGAATGTCACGTTCGCGTCCGGCGGGTTCGAGGGCGGCTCGGCGTTCTTCAACGGCATCAACTCGTTCCTGCAGATCGGGCTGGACATCAACCCGACCGCGCTGCCGCAGTTGACGATGGGATGCTGGGTGCGGGTCGATGATGACTTCGACAGCCCGATCCGCCAGTTCATCAGCCACGACAGCGGCGGCTTTGATCGCAGCCTGGGGATCGACTTCCGCGGCGGCCTGACGGGGTACTCGGCGTTCACCGGCTCGGGGGTGCTGGGCGGCGCGCCGGTGGTGGCCAACGAGTGGGCGTTTGTCGCGGTGGTGTACGACCAGACGGCCGGCAGCGTGACGCTGCATGTCAACGGCAGCAGTTTCACGACGCTCTCGACCGCGGGCTCGGGCAACACGTTTGTCCGTCTGGGTTCGAACCCCGCCTTCGGCGAGTTCTTCGGCGGGCAGATGGACAACGCGTTCTTCATCCGCGGCGCGCTGAGCCCGACGGAGATCACGCGCATCCGCGAGGGCGGGATCAACGCGATCATCCCGACACCGACCGCCGCGGCCGGGCTGGCGATGCTGGGCGTGGGCGGCCTGATGCGACGTCGGCGCTGATGGCGGTGGGGGTTGGAGCGAAGAATCCGAGTGATGATCTTGCCATGCCCCGTCTCTCTCCGGGGCGTGGCGGTCATTTCGGAGGCGCCGGAGCGCTCACGGCGTGGCCGCGCGTTCGCGGGAGAGGCGTGAGAAGCGGGCGTATGCGGTGGCGACGGCGAGCATGAGCAGGCCGACGATGAACAGGGCGATGATGCGCCAGGTGGGGTTGGCCGAGGCGAGGTCGTACGTGACGAGTTTGCCGCCGGCGAGCATGAGCAGGCCCAGGCCCAGCAGGCGCGCCGCCGGGCGCTCGCGCAGGAAACCGAAGACCACGAGCGCTGTTGCGAACGCGGCCCACCAGATGGACACCGTGACGCTCTGGGTTGTCTGATCCCGGGTCAGGTCGCTGACGAGGCGCGCGACCTCGAAGGAGGAGACGGCCCAGGTGAAGAACGCGATCATCGGGGTGATGGCGCCGGCGGACTGGGCGACGACGCCGGGTCGGTCGTTGGGCGGGGCCGCGTCGGAGAGCGCTCGCAGCGTGTACATGCCCGCGGCGAAGAGCGCGAGCATGGCGACGGCCGGGTGCAGGAGCGACTGGTTCGGCGAAAGGTGCGAGGACCAGCTCGGCAGCATGCCCAGAAGGCCGATGATCATGGCCGCGAAGAACGCGGCGAACGCGAGCGAGTGCACGCGGAATGGGCGGAGCAGCGCGCCCAGAAGCGTGGCCAGACCCGCGGCGAGCATGATCGTGATGGCCACGCCGGCGGCAGTGCGCTGCTGGACAAGCGCGGCGGTAAGCAGCGTTGCGTGGGCGATGAGCGTCAGCATCGATGCGGGGATCGGTGTGCCGAGCGGGCCGGAGGTTTGCGTCGGGCGGAGGAGCGATGCCGCGGCGTACGCGGCCAGCAGCCACGCGGCGGCGACGATCGAAGCCTGCGCGATCGCGGGTGCGATGTTGACGCCGAGCAGGAGCGGAGTCGGGTCGGTATCGAACACGCCGGTCGCGACCAGCAGCGCAAGGCGGATGGTGGCCAGCACGAGGACCGAGCCGGCGTACACGAGCAGGCCGGTGGAGCGCAGGCGCAGGGCCGCGAGGGTGGCGGCGACGCCGAGGACGGTCCAGGCGAAGTACGCCGCGGGGCCGTGTGTCGCATCGGCGATGCAGAGGATGATCAGCGCGCCGGTCTGGATGAGCATGAGCGTGGCGAAGCGCTGCGCGGCGGAGACGGGTGCCCGCGTGAGCGTCTGGCCGATGGGTGCAAAGGCCAGCGCCAGGGCCAGCGAGGCGACGGTGAGCGCGAGCGGGGCGAGGAGTGTCGGCGCGAGCGCCGAGTGATCGAGGACCATCATGCTCAGGGCGACGGTCCAGGCGGTGACGCCCATCGCGCCCAGGTGCGAGATCGATCGTGCGGCGCGCGTGGGCGTGGTGGTGCCGGTTTCGGCTTCGGGATCGGCGGGCGGTGCGGCTTGGGGACGCGAGAGGTACGCGAGGGTCGCGTGCGTGATCATCCAGAGCGTGCCGGCGAAGATGATGACCAGCAGCGGGTGTGTTGAGCGATGCTCGAAGCCCCAGGGCCAGCCAAGGAGCATGGTCAGTGTGATGGCCAGCGACGCGGCGGCGGAGAAGCGCGAGCGGTCAAGGACCGTGAGGATGAGCATCGTCGCGCAGAGCACGAGCATCTGCGTGGGGAAGGCGAATGCGGTGCCCTCCGGGGCGCGGATGAGCAGCGGGGCGATGGTGCTGGCGATGACGGTGACGACCGCGAGCGTCCCGAGTTGCTGACGCCAGGAGAAGTACACACCGCCGATGAGCAACGCAAGGAGCGAGTACGGCGCCGCGGCGGGAGGGAGAATCTGGAATGTTGTGTGTGCCGCGTACGCCGCGGCGTAGAGACCGGCGATTCCCGCGGCGCCGAGGCCGACCGCGGGCCAGGGCGCGTTGCGTCGACGGGCCACGACGCTGAGGAAGCAGAACGCGGTGCCGAGCAGCGCGATGCCCAGGCAGCGGACCTCGCCGGGGATGTTGCCGATCCAGCCGCGGTCGTAGGCCATGATGAGGAACAGGGTCATGGCCAGAACGATCGTGAGCCCGCCGAGCACGGCCAGCACGCGTCCGCCGACGATCTGCTCGATGAGCGAGCGCTCATCGGGGGCGGTCGATGGGGGCTCATCGGTGGTGACTTGGGCGGCGCGGGTAACTGGGGCGGTGTCCGGCGTAGAGCCGGGGGTCGTGGCGGCGGGCCGAGGGGCATCGGCGGATGCGGCCGGGTCGGATTGCCGCGAGGTGTGAGCGGCGCTTCGGCGCTGGGCCAGATCCCGAAGAAAGTCCTTGGTCGGCGTCAGCGGCTGGGCGGTCGCGGCCGGGGCGGGGGCCGGGATTGGGCCCAGGGTTGGGGCCGCGGCCGGTGGTTTGGCCAGAGCCGGGAGGCGAAGGTGCGTCCGGATCCTGACAACCTCTGATTCCAGGCCATCCAGGCGGGAAATCAAGGCATCCACGCGGGGGTCGGCCGCGGTGGCAGGGGCGGGAGAGGGGCCTGAACCTGGCGATTGGTTGGAGTCTTGCGGCATGGTCATGGGGGCCTCTGGGGTTGAACGGAGTGTGAATTAGTGTTCACTAACAAACGGGTCAAGGATGCAGTATTCAAGGAAAAATCCCTTGTTTGGGTGGATCGAGGGCGAGATGTGGCCACGGCCAAAGCGCAGCGAATGCGACAAACTGTGCGGTCATGACGAGGCGGGGCGACGCAGAGGCCTGTTCGTTCGCGAGCGTCGCGCGATCAGTCGGGCTTGGCGATGTTCAACTCGGTGCGGAGGAGTTCTTCGACGAGTTGGCTGACGGCCTTGGTTGCGCCGGGGGAGGCGATGTTGACGGCGACGATGGTGGCGGCGTTGTGTTCGGGGGCAAAGCGCATGAAGGCGTACCACGTCGTGTTGGAGCCGTTGTGCCAGAGCGTGGTGCCCAAGCCGGGCAGAGGCTGGACGACCCAGCCGAAGGCGTAGTCGGTCCCTGCGATGGGCGGGGTGTGGAGCGTGCGGACGGTCTGCGGGAGGAGCCCGGTGGCGGGCGGTGCGGTGGCGGGCGGTGCGGTGGCGGGCGGTGCGGTGGCGGGCGGTGCGGTGGCGGATGGTGCGGCGGTGGTGGGTGCTGCGGGCGGGAAGGCGGCGCGATGGCCGATCAGGTGGAGGTTGACAAAGCGGGCCCAGTCCTCGAGCGTGAGGCTGACGCGGCCCGCGGGGGAGATGGCGGGGGGGTTGTCGGCGTTGCGGGCGGGCATGAAGGGCTTGCCGGCGCGGGTGTGGCCCCAGATGGTGGCGGGGGTCTTGGCATCCTGCGCGGTGTCGGCACCGGCGACGCCCCAGACGGGATCGGTGATGCCCAGCGGAGCGAAGAGGTGCTTGGCGATGAGCGAATCGTACGGGCGGCCCGTGGCGCGCTCGAGCATGAGGCCGGCGAAGGTGAAGCCGGCGTTGGAGTAGATGTGCTTTGTGCCCGGGGGCGCATCGGAGGCCCTAGCGGCCATGGTCTCGAGCGCGTGCCAGCGGGCGAGGTACTCGGGGCCGGCGTGATTCCAGAGACGGGACCAGAGGCCGCCGGCGCGCATGTCGCCGGTGATGCCGGCGGAGTTGCTGAAGAGTTGAGCGAGGGTGATGTCGGGCCAGTGCGGCGACATGCCCGGGACAAGTTCGGGGAAGGACTGGGCGAGGGTGGTGTCGAAGGTGATGACGCCATCTTCAACGAGGATGGCCGCGAGGGTGGCGGTGAAGGCTTTGGTGCAAGAGCCCAGGTGCCAGTGATCGGTGGGCAGGACGGGGGTTGTCGAGTCCTTGGAGCGCGTGCCGGCGACGCCGAGGGCGACCAGGGCGCCATCGCGGATGATGGCGGCACCGATGCCGGGAATCTCGGGCGTATCGGTCAGGACCTTGGCCAGGCGCGGGGCCAGGTCGCGGCGAGGCGCGGCGGTGTTGAGGGTGGGCCACGAGCGCGGGGCGGGTGCCGCGACGGGGGCGGTGCCGACCTGGACGGTGGGGGCTGGAGGCGTGGCGTCGGTGGGCTGCGACTGGCCGATGGCGCGGCCCATGGCGGGGCCAGTCGCGGGCGCGAGCGTGGCGATGCAGGAAGCGGCGAGGGCCAGCGCGGCGAGGCGTGCGGGGAGAACTCGAACGGGCATGACCTGGCCTCCGTGAATGTGCGTGCGGGTTCCTATTGTTGGCCCTGATGCTCAGGTACCGCGTCTGCAAGTCGTTCGAGGTTGAGTCGGGGCACATGCTCAGCAAGCACGCCGGGCTGTGCCGATTTCCGCACGGGCATAGCCGACGGATCGATGTGGTGTTCAGCGCGGCGAGACTGGACTCGCAGGACATGGTCGCGGACTTCAAGGCGCTGAAGCTGGCGATGACGCCGATCGTGCGCGCGTGGGACCATGCGATGGCGATGAACAGCGCCGACCCGATGCTCGGCCGCATGGGCGCGGATCAGCGCGTGGTGGTGTTCGAGGGCGAGGACCCGACGACGGAGGTCATGGCCCGCGCGGTGTACGAGCACCTGTCGCGCGAGCTGCGCAGCGGCAAGACATACACGGATGAGAACGGTCAGACGTACCGGCTGCCGGGGCCCGAGAGCGATGTGCGTCTGGAGCGGGTGCGCGTGACGGAGACGAGTTCCTCGTGGGCGGAGTATGGGGAGTGAGGGAAGAAGATGGCCGAGTGGTCGAGTTCGTTCACTGACCACCCGGAGAGCCGACTCACTGCCCGAAAAGGTTCTTCTCGCCGAAGTAGCCCTTCTTTTCGAAGTACTCCATGGCCTCGGGCACGGTCTTGAAGACCTTCGTTGCCGTTTCGGTGATGAAGGGCGAGGGGTGCTTCTTGGGCTTCCACACGACGAAGACTTCTTTGGTGTGTTCCCAGGCGTGCTGGAGTTCGCGTTCGACGCCGGAGGAAAGGCCCGGGATGTCTTTGCCGTCGCGGCCGGGCAGTTCGGGGACCAGGGAGACGATCATGTCGGACTGGTCGATGAGCTTGAAGTCGCGCATGTAGATCTGGCCGTCGACATCGCCGGCGATGTCGAGAACCTCGCGGACCTTGACCTTGATGGTCTCGGCCGCGGCGGCTTTGGAGCCGCCGAAGGAGTGGGGGGAGACATCGAGGTAGTCCTTGCCGTCGCGTGCGGCGGCGATGGCGCGTTCGAGCAGGAGTTTTTCGTCGACGTCGCCCGGGTCGAAGCAGATGAAGTGCTTGGCCAGCTCAGCGCGGAAGTCGTCGATCTCCTTGAGCACATCGGGCATGTCGACGACATGGCTCATGGGGAAGGACGGGTAGACCTTGCGCATGCCGGGTCGGCAGATCAGGCGGAAGAGGGTCTGGCGGGTGTCGATGTGGCGGCCGCGGGAGAGGATGTAGAACTTGCTGCCGGGCACGGCCTGGCTGAGCAGTTCTGTGGCGAGGATTTCCTCTTCGCGCCAGACCATGCAGTCCTTGAGCGTGGCGTCGATGTCGTGTTCTTTGTGCAGGCGGTGGTGGACGACCTCGATGTTGTCGACGAGGCAGACGAACAGGTCGGGCTTGAAGGCCGCGATCTGGTCGAAGTCGAAGGCGGCGAAGAGGCCGTGACGCCAGCGGAAGGTGGCGTGGGTGTTGGCGATGACGTTCTTCTGATCGCGGCTGTTGGCGATGATGTCCTTGAACGCGGCGCGGCGGAGGGAGTTGAGCCGAGAGAGCGGCAGGTCGAGGATCTTGCCGGGGCGCACGTCGCGGGTTTCGGCGTACATCATGTCGCCGACGTGGAAGGCCTGGATGGACTCGCCCTGTGTTCCCGCGAACTCCGCGGCGGCGTTGATGTAGGACTTTTTGTCGAGGCCGATCTGACCGGTGACGATGGCGCGCATGGTCGGGGAGGGTAGGTGGGGAGGCGGGGCGCGGGGGAGTGTGCGGCACCGGCCGCGGGGCGGGTCAGCACCAGACAAGACGCGGCGGATCGTGCGGATCGGTGGCGTGCGCGGGGATGGTGGCGTGGATGAAGGCGATCTGGCCGAGCGAGCGGGCCAGTGCGGTTGCTTCGACGATGTTCAGGTCGGGCAGCGCCAGGCCGGGCTCATCGGGCCATCGGCGCGAGGGGTCGCGGTTGATGCTGGGCAGTCGGCGATCGGCCAGGTGCTCGGTGAGCGTGAGCAGGCGTGCGTGTGCGTGCGCGTTGGCTTGGGGCGTGGCGGGTGTCGCGTGCGGGTTGTGCGCGGTGATGATGGAGATGCTGGACCAACGCGCTTCGCGGAGCAGCGAGAGAGCGTCGGGCGCGGGCGTGTCCGGGCGGAGAATGAGGCAGGCGCGGGGCATCAGGACGCAGTAGTGCGTGGCGCTGAAGGCGAGGAGAAGACCGGGGTCGTGCACGCGGTGAGCGTACATCACGCCGCGGCGGCGCTGGGGTCGGACGGGGAAGCGTCGCCGGCGGGCGCGCGGGTCGGGTTGTCGAAGACCTGGTGGAGGATGCGGTCCTTGCCGTTGCGCTTAACGTCGTACTGCAGAGCGTCGGCGCGGGTGATGAGTTCCTCGACGCTGACGGGCGCGCGGCGGAAGGTGGCGACGCCGATGCTGGTGGTGACGGGCCAGTTTCGAGCGGCCATTTCGCGTGCGACCAGGGAGCGGAGTTTGGAGACCACGGCGTCGGCGGAGGCGTGGTCGGTGTCGGGGAGCAGGACGACAAACTCGTCGCCGCCGATGCGGGCGATGAGGTCGGACTCGCGGATGTGATTGGCGATGGTCTGTGCCAGGATGCGGAGAACCTCGTCGCCGGTGGCGTGGCCGAGGGTGTCGTTGACGGGCTTGAGGTTGTCAACGTCGAGGAACGCGACGGTCAGCGGCGTGCCCAGACGGCGTGCGCGGGCGAGCTCGCGCTGCGCGGTGTTGAGGAACGCGCGGCGGTTGGCCACGCCGGTCATCTCGTCGGTGCTGGCCAGAGCGCGTTGGAAGTCGGCGTGTGCGCGGAGGGTCGCGATGAGCCACATGACCAGAATGAAGAAGGTCATGCGGACAACGCACATCCAGGCGATGACGGGCAGGGGCATGTCCTGCGGGACGACGGAGTACTGATCGAGGAACCACAGCCCGCCGCAGATGGTGGCGATGGCCAGCCCGAAGGATCGTCCGAGGAACCAGGTCGCGCAGGTGACGGGCAGGAGGTAGAAGACGGCCAAAGAGATGTAAGGTCCGGTGGCCCGGTCGAGCAGGGCCAGGCCGCCAACGACGAGAAGGCACGCGCTCAACAGCACCGGCTTGGGCAAAGCGTTGAGAGAGCGAACGACTGCGAGGAGCAATCGGTCTGGTTGGTGGTCGCGACGAATCACTCGCGGAGATATCGGCCCCTCAAGGGCAGGACTGAACCCGATCTTCGCAAGATTGCAAGAGTTCTTCGCGAGGTTATTGGACGTTCAACGCGCGGGATCTGCGCCGAGGAGATTCTCAGCCTCGGCGGAGGCGAGCTGGTCGCAGCGCTCGTTCTCAGGGTGACCGCTGTGGCCTCGGACCCAGTGGGTGCGCAGATCGTGCGCGGCGGCGAGTTGGTCGAGGGCCTTCCAGAGGTCGTCGTTCTTGACGGGCGCTTTGGTGGCGGTTTTCCAGCCGCGGGCTTTCCAGGACTTGAGCCACTGGCTCAGACCGTCGAGGACGTACTTGGAGTCGGAGTAGAGGTCAACGGTGCTGGGGCGCGAGAGCGTGGAGAGACAGTTGATGACCGCGGTGAGTTCCATGCGGTTGTTGGTGGTGTCGGGCTGTCCGCCGGCGCGCTCGAGGGTTTTGCCGCTGGCCGGGTGTTTGAGGATGAACGCCCAGCCGCCGGGGCCGGGATTTCCGAGGCATGCGCCGTCGGTGTAGGCCAGGACGTGCGGCTTGGCGGGCCCATCGGGTTTGGCCGCGGCGGCTCGGGGGCGCGGGGTCATGTGGGCTCCGCGGCGGCGCGTTGGAGGGCCATGTCGTGAGCGCGGGCGTAGGCCTCGCCGAGGACGGACCAGTCGAACTGCCAACTTTGCGCTTCGACCTGATTCCGGAGGCTGATGCGGCCTCGGCGGTCCATCTTGCAGAACTCGAGCATGTAGCGGGTGAGTTCGGCGGCGGCGTCGGAGTACGAGCGGCCGCGGCGGTGGACGACCCACAGACCGGGCTGATCGGCGCGGCGGAACTGTTCGTAGACGTACGAGCCGAAGCCGGCCAGGTCGCTGGTGATCGCGGGCACGCCCATGGCGACGGACTCGAGCGGGGTGTAGCCCCATGGCTCGTAGGCGGAGGGAAAGACGCCTAGGTGGCAGCCGCGGACGAACTGTTCGTAGTCCATGCCCCAGAGGGGATTGGTGGGGGAGATGAAGTCGGGGTGGTAGACGACCTTGACGGGGTCGTCGTGACGATTGAAGAGCCAGACGTTGCGGACTTGCGCGAGCACGGGATCTTCGCCCTCGTCCTCGACCATGTGGGTGGTGACCAGGGGGAGGCGGTCGACCTTGAGGGCCTGCTGGATTCGGCGGTAGCGGAGGATCCAGTGCTCGTCGACGAGTTCATCGAGGTTGACGCGTTTGCCGGTGGCGCCGCGCTTGAAGAGTTTGTCACCGACGCTGGACATGATCTGATCGCAGACGGTCTGGAACTCGTTGAGTACGCCGCGCTGCTGAAGGGCCCACGGATGGAGGCTCTTGGTGCTCCGTCGGGTGATGATGAAGAAGACCACGGTGATACCGAGGTTGGCGGCGCGGAGCTCGGCGTTCAGGCGGGCCATGGCTTCGAGAGAGATGTCAAAGCCCTTGTTGCGCGGCTCGTAGCGGCCGGAGGTGAAGAAGTAGAGGGTCTTGTCCAGGTCGAAGGAGTATGACGGGAAGAAGTGGCCCATCACGAAGCGATGGATCTTCTCCTTGAACGTCGCGTGCATGCCCTGAAACTCATGGCCGACGTTGTAGCGCTGGATGTCCAGGCCGTTGGGGAGAATGACCTCCGGCCGGCGGCCCAGAAGGCCCTCACACTCGTCGGCGGTGATGCTCGAGACGGTGGTGAAGACGTGTGCCGCGTGGGCACAGGAGCGCTCCATGAGGTGCTGCGTGCGGACGAGGTATCGGTCGGATTCGTGGGCGTCGTTGATGGTGCCCCAGGAGAGCCGCTCGTAGAAGTCGGCCTCGTTGCTGGCCATATAGCGGCCCAGGAGCGTGGCGTGGGTCTGAAAGATCAGGCCCGCGCGGCAGCGCTGGTGGCGGAGCATGGGGATCGCCAGCGCGCCCATCCACTCGTGCATGTGCGCGAGCACCGGGGCCTGAGCGAGCGAGGCGTAGTGGGTGATCTTCTCGACGACGCGGCGGACGGCCTCGGCGAAGGAGATAACGCCGTCGATGAGCGGATCGGCGACGGGCGAGGGGATCTTGTGGTCGTTCCAGAGGCGGAACTTGGTGCTGTCGAGCGATGCGGTGCCCTGCCAGTGATCGATGAGGATGCATCGCGGGCGGCCGGAGATCATCCACCGGCCGTGGCGGACGTTGAGCCCCTCGGCGCGGAGGGCCTCGACGGCGGCGCCGATCGGGCCGCTGGCGGTCGCTTCCTCGAACTCCAGCGCGGCGGTCTGCGCGTTCCACGGGCCGATGAGGCAGTAGCGCTCGCCCCAGCGGTCGACCATGATCGGGGCCTTTGACCGGAGGACCTGATAGATGCCGCCGACCTGATTGCAGACCTCCCAGCCGACTTCCAGCAGGATGGGCGGTTCGGTCGCCGCGGCGGCGCTGATCGCCGAGGCGGAACGTGCGGAGTGATCGGGGCCGGGAGCCGCTGGAGCCATGGTGCCGGACTGTATCGCGCGGGGCGGGGTCGGTGGCCTGTCTGCGGGCGGGTGTGGGCGCGGTGGGGTGCGTAAACGCGTGAGCGTGCGGACGTGTCAGGGGGTCCAGCGGAGCGCCCCCGCGCCGGCGACGGGGCGGACCCCGGGATCGTCGGGCTCGAGCGGGAGATCGGGCGTGGGCGCGGTGATCAGGGTGGCGCCGGTGATCGGCAGGACTCGCGGATCGAGCGTGCCCTCGGCGGTCGGTGAGAGTTCAACGCGGAGCGTGCCGACGGGGATGATCGTGTGCTCGCGTATGACGCGGACGGTGACTCCGGAGCGGTCGAGCAGATCGAGCAGATCGGCAAGGTCCGAGCCGGGGGAGAGTCGCGCGATGTCATCGACGATCGGGGCGATGAGCACTTCGCGCAGGCCGACGGAGTGAATGAGGCCGGGAATGGCGGCCCAGCGGTCGCGGCGCGGGCCGGTGATCACGGCGCACGGCGCGGTGCGGAGGCCGGTTGCGCGGAGCAGGCGGGGCAGTTCGCGCTCCAGGCGGCGCACCGGCCAGACGGCCGCGGCGCCGGCATCGATGATGAGCGTTTCGGCGTTGTCGCGGATGAGCGTGCAGCGGCCGCCTTGGACATCGAGCGAGTCGATGGCGGTGGAGCGATCGGGTAGTGTGGAGGCGATGGTCCAGAGCAGCAGCGGGATGAGGGTGAGCGCGAGCGTGCGCGGGGCGGTGAGCGGATGTGAGCGGGGCGCGGTGGGGGTGGTTGCGGTGGGGGCGGTTGTGGTGGAGACGGGCGATGTGGAGGTGAGCGCAGATGGTGAGGCGGCTGTGCCGTCGGCGCCCGGTTCCTGCGGCGCGGCGGTTGCCGGCGGTGGCGAAGCAAAGACGTGCGTTGCGTAGACGAGCCAGAGGGTCATCGCGCTCGCCAGCGGGAGGCTCAGGCCGGGGGTGAGCAGCACGCTCCAGGGCACCGCGTGATCGAGGACGCTCACGACGCCGAGCGTGGCTTGGCCCATGAGCGCGAGCGCGGGCGAGAGGATCGTGTGGATGATCGGCAGGAACGTGCCCAGCAGGAGCATCGCAAAGCCGAGCCAGAGCACGGGCACAAGCATGGGCACGACGATGATGCTCGCGGGAATGCCCAGCAGCGAGACGGTGCCCGTGTGCGCGGCGACGAGCGGCGCGCTGATGAGCCACGCGACGATGCAGGCGCTGGTGAGCGTGCCCAGGCGCGTGCGAACGGCCAGCAGGAAACGGGTCGTCATCGAACGTTGCACGCCGAGGATCGGGCGGGGAAAGAGCCGGTGATCGAGCGCATCGGCCAGAAGGAGCAGGGCGGCGGTGGCGGTAAAGCTCAGCGCAAAGCCAGGCTCGAAGATCTCCGCGGGGCGGGCGATGGCCATGGTGGCGCAGGTCCAGCCGAGCGTGTTCAGGCGGTCGTAGCGTCGGCCCAGGGACTCGGCGAGCAGCATCACGAGCACGATGATGCACGAGCGGACAACGGGGGCCTCTGCCGGCACGAGAAGGAGATACACCAGCACGAGCAACGCGACCAGGAGCGAGCTGAGGCGGCCGCGTTCGCCGAGCAGGCGCACGGCGAGCACCGCAAGGCCCGCGAGGACCATCACGTGAAAGCCGCTGATGCTCAGCGCGTGAACCAGGCCGAGGCGTGCGAAAGACTGCGAGGTGTCCCAGAGGTCCGGATCTTCGACACCCAGGAGCAGCGCACCGATCATCGCGTTGCTGGCGCGGGTGCCGGCGCTTGCCGAACGATCGGCGGGTGGGGGCTGCATGGCCGCGAGGGAGTCGGCGACGGCGTCGCGGAGCGGCGCCAGCGCGCGGTGCCAGAGCGAGCGGACGCGGAGCGCGAGCGTGTGCGCCGGGTCGGCTGGCGGGAGGATGGAGATCGCATCGGCGGATGGAAGGACGATGGTGCCCAGGTCGCCGCGGCCCCAGGCGCGCTCGCGGCGGTCGGGTGAGCCGAGGTTGGCCGGCGGTGCGGTCGGCCGCCAGAGGCCGCGGGCGGTGATGATGGTTCCGACGGGCGGGATGGCGTCGGGCGGGGCGTTTTCGATGATCGCGGAGATGTACGAGCGCGAGGGCAGGGATTGATCGGCCAGCGAGGCGACACGAAGTGTCACACGGCTGCGCGGGGTGATTTGCGGGCGCGGCGCGCGGCCGGGGATGGGCTCTGCGAGCAGTTCTGTCGCGGGCGTTGCGACGATCGCGATGAGTGAAGTCGCGGCGAACGGCCGCGTCGCGGCGGTGGCTGGTTGGGCCAGGTGCGACTCGAGCAGGCGCGTGGGTGATCGCTCGATCCGCTCGACCCATGACCACGCCCCCGCGAGCATCGCGGCCAGCGCGAGCAGCGGGAGGGATCGGTGCGCCCGATTGGCCAGTGCAAAGGCCGCGATGCCCACGATGGCGGTGCACAGGCCCAGTGCTCCGGGCACCCACGACGGCGCGGGCGATGCGACACCCAATGGCAGTTCGAGCGTGACGCCCTGTGCCCAGTGAGAGACGACTCGGGCGAGCGCGATGCCCAGCAGCACGAGCCCCGCGGCGATGACGCCGGGACGGGCCGTGCGGCGAGCTGGCGGGTGCGAGCGGGGCATGAGGGTCAGGGTTGGATGGCGGACGGGGGCTTGGTGGACGGGGGCGTGGCGGGCGGCTGTGTGTCGGGCGGCAGCGCGGCGAGCCGCGGCGCGATGAGACGGTGCAGCGCGAGCATCTGCTGGCTGGCCCATGCAAAGCCGATCGCGGCGATGATGAGCGCGGGCGTGAACGAGCCGGTGAGCGCATACAGCCCGACGCCGAGTCCCTGGAAAATGCTGCCGCGGAGCCCGACGAGGGTTGCGTGAATGGCCACGTACTGGGGCACCTTGTCGGCGCTGGGCGCGAGTGTGACCGGGCCCATGAGCCAGCCGACACTCGCGCCGGCGGAGCAGATGCCGAAGACGATGCTCGCGGCGGAGAGCTCGAAGGTGTCCGAGGCCCAGATGAGCATGAGCGGGTAGAGGGCGTAAACGGCGAAGGCCAGAGCGCTCGTGCGGATGGGGCCGATGCGATCGGAGAGCAGGCCGAAGGGCATGGTCATGACCAGCGTCGCGACGAGCGTGGCGACGTGGGTGGAGCGAGCGATCTGGTCGTAGTCGAGGGCGAGTTTGTCGGTGACAAGGAGCGGGAGCAGGGCCCAGCAGATCATCCAGCCGACGCCGTAGGTCATGAACGCGGCTTCATAACGAAAGAAGACGCGGTCGGAGGCGAGAACCTCGCGCATGTGCGAGATGGGCTCCAGCGACGTGCGGAGGCTCCACCGCTCGGTTGCTCGCGTGCGGAGGCGTTCGATCGGTGCGGCGAGCAGCCCGAGCAGCAGCACGCCCAGCAGTTGAAGGATGATCAGGGCGGGGATGTACCAGCGGAAACTCTCGGGGTTGTGTTCGAGGAGTTTGCCGACCAGCAGGCCCAGCGCGGCACCGCCGGCGGTGATCCCGATGGAGAGATAGGCGTATGCGCGGCCGCGTCGGCCCTCGGGATACAGGCGGTTGAGCAGTTCGCCATTGACCGCGGCCCACGCGGCCGAGCCGAGGCTGGAGATGATGTACAGGATGGCCAGGGGCCAGTATGACTGGACGAAGGCCAGGCCGATGAGCGGGACACCGGCGATGGCCCAGTACGTCAGCAGGTATCGGCGGATGCTGCTGCGGCGCAGCAGCGCACCCCAGAAGATGCTGGAGGTCGCCAGCACGAGCGGGGCCATGGTGATGATGAGGACCTGCCAGCGCTCGGCCTGGAAGTGCTTGCGTGCGATGACCGGGAGGATGAAGACCGTCGCGCTGAAGGTCGCCTGCGCGAGCGTTGAGCAGAGCACATGCGTCAGGACGCGCGCCGGGGTGTCGATCAGCGGTGCGGCGGGTGCGATGGTCGGTGAAGCGGGGCTCGCGATCGCCGCGGCGTCGATGTCCGATGGCGGGTCCGACGGATCGGGATGTCGTCGATGTTCGGACACCGTGGAGGTTACTCGGCGTCCATCGTTCGTGCGGTGAGCACCTTGGCGGGGTTGCCGGCGACGACCAGATCGGCGTCGACCGATCGCATGACAACGGTGCGAGCGGCAACGATGACGTTGTCGCCGATGCAGACATCCGGCCCGATGAACGAGTCGGCGCAGATCCAGCAGCCGTCGCCGATGCGGATGGCGCTGCGGATCAGCGGCATGGCGGGGTTCTTGTGATCATGCGTGCCGGCGCAGAGGTGGCAGTTCTGGCTCACGGTGGTGTGGTGACCGATGGCGATGGGCCCGAGGTTGTACACATCCACGCGTTCGCCAAGGCACGCGTACTCGCCCATTTCCAGCAGCCACGGGTGCATGATGGTGACGCTGGAGCGGACAACGGCGGTCGGGGCGAGCTTGGCGCCGAAGAGGCGGAGCATTCGGAGGCGGACGCCGTTGAGTCTTGATGGTGTCAGGCGGAACAGCGTGTGCTCAACGAGCTTCCAGAGAAGGCGCTTGATGTAGTCGTTGCGCGTGTAGGGATACGCGGCGTTGCAGTCGAGTTGCTGAAATATCCGGCGCGGGCCGGTGCGGCTGGTCCGCCGCGGCTCGGGCAGCGGGTTGACGCGGGCCTTGAGCGTGTCGCGGGCGCTGGCCCCGTTGGCCCCGTTGGCCGCGTTGGTGACATCGTTGGGGTTGCTCATCGGGCGCTCGCGGGCGTGGTGCGGTGCGGGACGGTCTGCACGCCGGGGGCCGCCGCGGCGCCGGCGCTGGTGGCGTCACCCGTGGTGTTGTCGCCTGCCGCGAGCATCGCGCGATAGTCCTGGCTCGCGCTGACATTCCAGGAGGTGTTGCGCAGCGCGGCGATGGCGCGAACGCACGCTGAGGCGCCGGTGGTGGTGGTGATGATCGGCACGCCGTAGCGGACCGCGCCGGAGCGGATGCGGCCCTCGTCGGTGTTCCAGCCGGTTCGGGTGGGGGTGTTGATGATGAGCTTGATCGAACCGTCGGCGAGCATGTCCAGGACGTTGGGCCGGACGGCGCTGGCGATCTTCGGCAGCGGGGTGCAGGCGATGCCGCGTTCGGCGAGGAACGCGCCGGTGCCGGCGCTGGTGAGCAGGGAGAAGCCCATGGCGTGCAGTTGAGCGGCCAGCGGCGCGATGCGGGGCTTGTCCTCTGCGCGGACGGATATGAAGACGTTGCCGGAGGCGGGCAGGTTGGTGCCCGAGGCGAGCTGGGCCTTGACGAAGGCCAGTTCGAACGTCGCATCCAGGCCCATGACTTCGCCGGTGCTGCGCATCTCCGGGCCGAGGACGACGTCCACACCGGGGAACTTGGCGAAGGGGAAGACCACTTCCTTGACGGCAAAGCCGGCGAAGCGGACGGGCTCGGTCGCGTTGAGTTCCGCGAGTGTGCGGCCCATCATGACCTTCGCCGCGATGCGAGCCCAGGGCGTGTGCGTGGCCTTGGCGACGAACGGCACGGTGCGGCTGGCTCGCGGGTTGACCTCCAGGACGTAGATCGTGTCGTCCTTGACGGCCAACTGGATGTTCATCAGCCCGCGGATCTTCAGGGCCTTTGCCAGCGAGCGCGAGAGGGTCTTGATGCGGTCGATCATCGCGGGGGCGAGGGAGTACGGCGGGATGGTGCACGCCGAGTCGCCCGAGTGAATGCCGGCTTCCTCGATGTGTTCCATGACGCCGGCGACGATCGCACGCGGCTCGTGGGTGTGGGTCTGGCCGGGGTTGAGGCCGTAGTCGGCGACGACGTCGACATCGACTTCGGTCGCGTCGGAGAGGAAGCGGTCGATCAGCACCGGCGCGGACTCAAGATCGCTGGCGATGAGGCCACCGGCCATGTACGAGCGCAGGGCCCGCTCGTCGGAGCAGATCTCCATGCCGCGACCGCCCAGGACGTACGACGGCCGGACCAGCACGGGGTAGCCGATGCGTGTTGCGATCTCGACGGCCTGATCGAGCGTGCGGGCGATGCCCGATGGCGGCTTACGCAGATCGAGCGATGCGAGCAGATCATCGAAGCGGTTGCGGTCCTCGGCCAGATCGATGGAGTCGACGGAGGTGCCGATGATCGGCACGCCGGCGAGGGCGAGGCCCTTGGCCAGGTTCAGCGGGGTCTGCCCGCCGTACTGGACGATCACGCCGTGGAGATACGGGGGCTTGTTCGCGGCGCGTGCGGTCGCTGCGGTGGAGAGGGCCTGACCGTTGAGGCGTTCGGTGATGTTGAGAACATCCTCGAGCGTGAGCGGCTCGAAGAAGAGCAGGTCGCTGGTGTCGTAGTCCGTGCTGACGGTTTCGGGGTTGGAGTTGATCATGACGCTTTCGAAGCCCAGTTCTCGGGCGCCGAAAGCGGCGTGGCAGCAGCAGTAGTCGAACTCGATGCCCTGGCCGATTCGGTTCGGCCCGCCGCCGATGACCACGACCTTGGGGCGGGTGGAGATGCGGACCTCGTCGTCGATGACCGGCTTGCCGTCGACCATCGCGGGGGTTTCGTAGGTGCTGTAGTAGTACGGCGTCGCGGCCTCGAACTCCGCGGCGCACGTGTCGACGAGCTTGTACACCGGCTCGATGCCAAGGGTCTTGCGCCGGTTGCGCACCGCGATGACGGTCTCCGGGCTGATGCCGCCGAGGTACAGGAACGCGAGCTGCGCATCGCTGAAGCCCAGGCGCTTGGCCTGCAGGAACACATCGCGCGGCACGTCATCGAGCGAGGAGAAGGTCAGCAGCGTGTCCTCGAACGACACGATGCGCTGGAACTGATCGAGGAACCACGGATCGATCCGCGTCAGTTCGGCGATCTGCGCGATCGTCCAGCCCATCTTCATCGCGTAGCGCACATAGAACAGCCGGCCCTGGCTCGGCACGGCGAGCTTGCGACGGAGTTTGTCGTCGTTGATCGGCCACTCGAGGGCCTCGCCGTCGGCGGTGCGGATGGTCGTGTTTCCCGCGCGGGCGGCGCGGCTGGCGACGAGCCACTTGTCGTTGCGATCGAGCCCGAAGCCGAAACGCTTGACCTCCGTGCTGCGGATGGCCTTCTGGAAACTCTCGCAGAACGTGCGGCCGATGGCCATCGCTTCACCGACGGACTTCATCTGCGTCGTCAGCGTCTCGTCGGCTTCGGGGAACTTCTCGAAGGTCCAGCGCGGGATCTTGGTCACGACGTAGTCGATGCTGGGCTCGAAGCACGCGCTGGTCGTGCCCGTGACCTCGTTGCGCAGTTCGTCGAGCGTGTAGCCCACGGCCAGCCGCGCGGCGACCTTGGCGATGGGGAAACCGGTGGCCTTGCTGGCCAGCGCGCTGGAGCGCGACACGCGCGGATTCATCTCGACGACGACCATCTCGAACGGCTTGGTCCCGTCGGCGTTGGGCTTGGGGTTCGGGTTGACGGCGAACTGGACGTTCGAGCCACCGGTCTCCACGCCGACGGCGCGCATGATGGCGATGGCGGCATCGCGCATCGCCTGATATTCCTTGTCCGAGAGCGTCTGGATGGGCGCGACGGTGATGGAGTCACCGGTGTGCACGCCCATGGGATCGATGTTCTCGATGCCGCAGACGATGATGCAGTTGTCCTTCTTGTCGCGGACGACCTCGAGCTCGAACTCCTTCCAGCCGATGACCGACTGGTCGAGCTGCACCTGCCCGATCATGCTGGCGCGCAGGCCCCGGGTGACGATGTCGTCGAACTCCTCGCGGTTGTAGGCGATGCCGCCGCCGGAGCCGCCGAGGGTGAACGCGGGGCGGACGATGGCGGGAAGGCCGATAGTCTTGAGAAACTCGTGCGCTTCGCCGAGCGTGGTGACGGTTTTGGCGCGGGGCATCTTCAGGCCCAGGCCTTCGACGATCTGCTTGAAGAGCTCGCGGTCCTCGGCGCGATGGATGACCTGGCGGTTGGCGCCGATCATCTCGATGCCGTGCTCCTGGAACACGCCGTCGTCGTAGAGCTTGCAGGCGCAGTTGAGGGCGGTCTGGCCGCCGAGGGTCGGGAGCACGGCGTGGATTGGGTCGCCGATTTCCTTCTGCTTGAGGATGATCTTCCGGACGGCCTCGGGGGTGATGGGCTCGATGTAGGTCCGATCCGAGAACTCCGGATCGGTCATGATCGTCGCGGGGTTGGAGTTGACCAGGACGATTCGGTACCCCTCGCTGCGGAGGGTCTTGCAGGCCTGTGTGCCCGAGTAGTCGAACTCGCAGCCCTGTCCGATGACGATGGGCCCGGAGCCGATGACGAGGATGGTCTTGATGTCGGTGCGTTTGGGCATGTTGGGCTCGGGTGTCGGCCGTGACGCGGTTGCGGGGCGAGCGCGGGGAATGGTCCGAGCGGAGGCGCCGCGTGCGGCGAACGCTCCGTTCCGGGCGGAAGCAAAAACCGCCAATGCTAGTCGTGAACCCCGGGTGTTTCCCGGTTGGCCGGGTGTGCGTCCGACACTCACCCGCGGACGCGGACGTTCTCGCGGCCGGCATCACCTTCACCCCGGCGCGGGCCGCGAGAGACGGTTTCGAAGCGGATCCGGCTGCGCCGAGCGCGTCGCCCGCCGTCAATCGCCACGGCCAGGTCCGCCGCCAGCGCGACGCCGACGAGCAGCAGCCACGGGCCCTGCAGGGAGAAGTTGCTGTTGATCATGGCGACGGCGTAGGCGATCGTGGTGATGGGTGCGAAGAAGAACCCCAGGAACGGGATCCAGAACGAGCCCTGAAAGCCGCGGCCGATGATGTCGGTGGAGATGACCAGGATGATGATGATCATCCGGGCGGGAAAGGCGAGCAGACAGCCCAGGGCACAGGAGCGCATGAGGGATCTTTGGCAGCGATCAGGCCGCGGTTTCGGTCGGGCGTGGTCGTACCGGGTCATCCCGAGGCAGCGTGATGTTCAGGCGGGAGTTGCCGATGATCAGCCGGGCATCTCGGCTGAAGATCATGTAGTTCCAGAACCAACTGAGCATGACCATGACCCGGTTGCGGAAACTCACCAGGAACATGATGTGGACAAGGCCCCAGAGCAGCCACGCGGGCATGCCGGCAAAGTGAAGCCGGCCGATCTGCGCCACGGCGCGTCCGCGCCCGATGGTGGCCATGCTGCCCTTGTCGAAGTACGAGAACGCCGGGCGTGGCGGCGCGGTCTTGCCGCGGGCGATCGCGCCGAGTTCGCGCGAGAGCAACGAGCCGACGAAGTTGCCCGCCTGGATCGCGCCCTGCGCGACGCCCGGCACGGGCAGGCCGGAGCCGGCGCTGGTCGCCGCGGCGAGGTCGCCGCAGACAAACACCTCCGGGTGCCCGGGGATCGACAGGTCGGGCGCGACGATCACGCGGCCGGAACGATCCAGCGGCACGCCGAGTGTCGCGCTGATGGGGCTTGCGCGGACGCCCGCGGCCCAGAAGACGTTCGATGCGGGGATGAAGTCCTCGCCCACGCGTACGCCTTCGGATGAAATGTCGGTCACGCGAGCGTTCAGCCGGACTTCCACGCCCATCGTCTCAAGGTCTCGGCGCGCACGCTCGCTCAGGTCGGGCGGGTACGAGGGCAGCAGACGATCGGCGCCCTGCAGCAGCAGCACGCGGGTGGTGGTCGTGTCGATGAACCGGAAGTCCGCGGGCATCGTTTGCGCGGCGATCTCCTTGATCGCCCCGGCGAGTTCGACACCCGTCGGCCCGCCACCGACAACGGCGAAGGTCAGCGCTCTGCGCCGTGAATCCTCGGAACCCTCGTACTCGGCGCTCTCGAACGCCAGCAGAATGCGCCGTCGCAGCTCCGTTGCGTCCTCGAGCGTCTTGAGCCCGGGGGCGATCGGGGCCCATTCATCGCGGCCGAAGTACGAGTGCGTCGCGCCCGCGGCGAGGATGAGATAGTCGTACTCGACGGCCACATCCTCGAAGTACAGCTGTCGACGGGCAAGATCAACCCGCGTCAATTCTCCGAGCACAACCCTGCAGTTGCGGACCTTCCGCAGCACGTGGCGGATGGGGCTGGCGATATCCGCCGGCGAGAGCGCCGCGGTAGCGACCTGATACAGCAGCGGCTGGAAGACATGGTGATTGCGGCGGTCGGCGAGCGTGACCTGTGCGGGTGCGCGGGCCAGCGCGCGGGCCGCGTGCAGCCCGGCGAAGCCGCCGCCGATGATGATGACTCTCGGCAGGGTTGGTGCGGACATGTTCGTTGACTCCGTGATCAGCCCTGCGGCCCGAAGGCAAGGGCCATGGTCGCGGCGAGCACGGCCAGCCCCGCGTACACGCCGGCGAAAAGGTCGTCCAGCAGAATGCCCCAGCCCGCCGGCGCGCGTTGGATGATGTTCGCCGGGAATGGCTTGACGATGTCGCAGACGCGGAAGGCAACGAACGCGAAGGCGAGGGAGTAGGCGATCATTCCGGGCGAGGTGACCGCCGCGGGCGGGAGAAAGAGCAGCGTCAGGGCCATGCCCGCGGCCTCATCGGCGACGACCGGCGAGGCGTCCTTGCGGCCGAGCAGCGACTCGGCGATGTGCCCTTGGGCCACGCACGCGCAGGAGAACAACAGCACGATCAGCCCGAGTGATGCGTACCAGAGCGGAGCGCCCAGAGCGAGCGATGAGCCCGGGCCGATGCCCACGCTCAGCAGCGCCGCGGCGACAAGCACCGGCGGGAGCGAGCCCCACGTCCCCGGCGCAGGCCGCCGAAAGCCAAGCCCAAAGACGGTGACCAGCGGCAGGTCGCGGGGCGAGCGGATCATGCCGCGCCCCCGGTGGCGGGTGACTCCGGGCTTGTTCCCGTCGTGCCGGGCGTGCCCGTCACGCGGTCCAGCGCCGCGCGGGCGATGAGCGCCAGGATTCCAAGCACCACCAGGCCGACCACGATCGCCGCGGGGAACCACCACCACGGAGTGTCGGACTTCCATGCTTCCGAGGCCATCTTGTCGCGGAGTTGCACCGCCAGATACAGCACCAGGCCGGTGCGCGGCGCCATGCCGATCGCGGTGCCCACGATGAAAGCGGAGTACGGTGCCTTGATCGACGCCATGACCAGGTTCGTCAGCGCGAACGGCGAGTTCGGCGGCAAACGCACGAGGGAAATGATCAGCGTGCTTTTGAGGAACCCTGATCCGACCAGCGCATCGCGCACAGCGGTCCAGCGACGGTCGGTGTGGATGAGATGGTCGATGCGATCCGACGCGACGAGTCGTGCGATGAGATACCCGACGCTTGCGCCGCCGAGGAAGCCGATCATCGCCGCGGGGTAGCCGTAGGCAAAGCCGAAGGCCCAGCCGCCCAGAATCGCGGAGGCGTAGGTGGGCAGCAGTGCGACGCCGGTCAGCGCGATGAAGCAGACCGTATAGAGAATGAGCCCGAAGACCTCGTGCCCGCGAAGCCAGGTGCCGATGGTGTCCAGGTACACAAACAGCGCGATCGAGCCCAAGGGTGGGCCGGCGGTCCAGATCAGCGCCAGCGGGCCGGTCGGGCCGAGCGCACGAATCCAGTCTCTCATGGTCCGGGGGCGGGCATCGCCGGGGCTGGCGACCTCGGACTCGTGCGTGGTGCTGAGCGGCGACGGGTTATCCGATGGCGATTGCTGCACGATGGCATCAGCGTAGCGCGGCCCCGGGCGTGATCGCGTCCACGAACACACGACACCCGGATGAAAAGAGCCCCGCGTCGATATCGACGCGGGGCTCCGGAGTGTTCGGGGACGAATGAGCGAGCGACCGATGCTCGCCTGCTCTTGACGGACGCGTCGGCTTATTCCTCGCGCTTGCCCGAGTCGGTGCGGTGCTTGGGCATGGCGGTGATGACCTTGTCGACCAGACCGTACTCGAGCATTTCCTTTTCGTCGAGCCACTTGTTGCGGTCGCAGTCGGCGCTGATCTTGTCGACGGGCTTGCCTGTGGCGGCCGAGTAGATCGCGTACAGGCGGTCGCGGATGCGGAGCATTTCGCGGGCCTCGATCTCAAGGTCGGTGGCCTGACCCTCCATGACGCCGCCGATGAGCGGCTGGTGCATGAGGTTGCGGCTGTTGGGCAGCGTGTAGCGCTTGCCCTTGGTGCCGCTGGTGGCGATGAGCGAGCCCATGCTGGCGGCCTGCCCGATGATGTACGTGCAGATGTCGCAGGGGACGAAGTTCATTGTGTCGATGATGCCAAGGCCCGCGGAAACCGATCCGCCGGGCGAGTTGACATACAGGTGGATGTCGGCCTTGGCGTCCTCGTTGGCCAGGAACAGCATCTGGGCGGTGACGAGGTTGGCGATGTCGTCGTCGACGCCGGAGCCCAGGAAGATGATCCGGTCCTTGAGCAGGCGCGAGTAAATGTCGTACGCGCGCTCGCCGCGGCCGGTGTTCTCGATGACGATGGGAATGAGTTGGCTCATGGATTCACCAGAAGATGTCGTGATTCGCCCCGTACTTGTCCGAGGCGGCGGGATGAATGGTGTGCGGATCGTGGAGGCCGGTGGCCGCGTTACTTGACCGGGGGCTGCTCGATGACCTCGTCGACCAGGCCGTAGGCCTTGGCTTCCTGAGCGGTGAAGTACTTGTCGCGTTCGGAGTCCTTACGCACCTGTTCCTCGGGCCGGCCCGAGTGGCTGGCGAGGATCCGGATGAGTTCGTTCTTGCTCTTGATGATCTGCTCGGCCTGAATGCGGATGTCCTCGGCCTGACCACCGACGCCGCCGTAGGGCTGGTGGATCATGACCTTGGCATGGGGCAGGATGAACCGCTTGCCCTTGGTGCCGGCGGTCAGGAGCACCGCGCCGCCGGAGTAGGCCCGGCCCAGGCAGTAGGTGTTGACCTGACTGGAGATGAACCGCATCGTGTCGTATATCGCCAGCGTGTCGTCGACCGCGCCGCCGGGGGAGTTGATGTAGAAGTGGATGTCGCTGTTGCGCTTCTCGTTCTCGAGATAGAGCATCTGCATCATCACACGGGCGGCGGAGGACTGGTTGATCTCGCCGATGAGGAACACGACGCGCTTCTCGAGCAGAAGTTCGTCGATGGTCATTTCGCGGGTGCGCTGGTAGGACGTGCTCACGGAGCGTTTCCAGTGGAAGGATGACCGCCTCGCCATCGCACCGGGACGCCCGGCGCGCGCACGAGAGGCTAGGAGACTATCGGCAAGTTCCATGCCCGGGGCCACCGCCGCGCGTCCGCACGACGGATTTCGTCTCCGCACGCCCGAATCGCCTTCGCGCCGGACGGGCGAATCATGTGGGAATCGGCGGCGTGAGCATCGGCGACTGCCGAGTTGGCAGTCCGGTTCGCATCGCGCAAAGGCTGCCGGTTATGCTCGGCTCCCGCGCGGGCGGTGCCGCCGAGTGCGGTTTTGGGCGGGCGGGCGGATTGTCGGCGGCGGGCTCTTGGGGTGGCCCGCGCGTCCCGCCATCGCTACGCTCACAATCCGTCGAGGCCCAACGATCGATGGCCACAGCCCGTCCGGAGTTGCTCCCAAGTGCCAGCCCCCGTCGCGTTCATTTCGGACATCCATGGGAACGCCGAGGCGCTCTCGGCGGTGTTGGCCGACATCCGCGGCAAGGGCATCACCCGCGTGGTCTGCCTTGGCGATATCGTCGGCTACGGGCCCGAGCCCATCCGCTGCGTCGACCTTGTCCGCGAGAACTGCGAGTTCTCGCTCATGGGCAACCACGACTTCGGCGTGCTCTACGAGCCGACGAACTTCAACCCCAGTGCCGAGTCCGCCGCGTTCTGGACGCGAGAGGCCCTCGACGCCGAGCCCGATGACGCCAAGCGCCAGCAGCGTTACGAATTCCTCGGCCGCCTGCGTGTGCGTGCGGTGCTGAGCGAGCCGGGCGACCGGATGAACGTGCTGCTGGTCCACGGCTCGCCCCGCAGGCCGATCAACGAGTACATCTTCTCCGACGATGTGCAGAGCGCGCCGGACAAACTCACGACGATCTTCGAGCGCGTGAGCAAGGTCTGCTTCGTCGGGCACACGCACGTTCCCGGCGTGTTCACCGATGAGCCGGACTTTTACCCTCCGGGCGAACTGTCCGACAACACCTACCGGTTTGTCGATGGCGAGAAGGCGATCATCAACGTCGGCTCGGTCGGCCAGCCGCGCGACCTTGACCCGCGGGCCAGTTACGTGGTGCTGGAGCCAGCCAACGGCGCGGGTGCCGACAAGCCCTATGGCCAGGTTCGATTCGTGCGCGTGCCGTACAACATCGAGGCCTGCGCCGCGAAGATCAAGGCGATCCCGCAGTTGTCGGACTGGCTCGCCGACCGGCTGTACGAAGGCCGGTAATCGGCACATCCTTGCAGTACCGTGCCCGGCGTGTGCCCAGTTCCCGTGTTCGGACTCGCCCGAATGAGCGCGCGAGGAGTTTTTACAGACCCATCGCCTCGGCGACGGCCTTGCCCATCTCGGCGGGGCTCATGGCCACCGTTACACCCGCGGTCTTGAGCGCCGCGATTTTCGCATCGGCGGTGTCGTCGGTTCCGCCGATGATCGCGCCGGCGTGGCCCATGCGACGCCCGGGCGGGGCGGTGCGGCCGGCGATGAACGCGGCGACGGGCTTGCGGACGTGGGCCTTGACATAGTGGGCCGCATCGATCTCATCGGAGCCGCCGATTTCGCCGATCATCAGGATCGCGTCGGTCTCCGGGTCGGCCTCGAAGAGCTTGATCGTCTCGATGTGGTTGAGCCCGCGGACGGGGTCGCCGCCGATGCCCACGCACGAGGACTGGGCCAGCCCGAGGTTCGAGGTCTGCCAGACGGCCTCGTAGGTCAGCGTGCCCGAGCGGGAGACGATGCCGACGGACTTCTTGCGCTTGGCCTGCGAGATGTGGGTGTGGATGTACCCGGGCATGATGCCGATCTTGCAGCCTGCGTTCGTGAAGGTGTTCTTGGGGCTCTCGCCGGTGCCGGTCTTGGGGCCGGGGGTGATGACACCCGGGCAGTTCGGCCCGACGAGGGTGATTCGGGGCGTGTTGAGCGAGCCGAAGCCACCCTTGAGCGAGCGCGTGGCGTTCATCTCATCGAGCACGGCCCGCACGCGGATCATGTCCTGCACGGGGACGCCCTCGGTGATGCAGCAGATCAGCGAAACACCGGCGTACGCGGCCTCGAGGATCGCGTCGGCGGCAAAGGGCGGGGGAACGAAGATCATCGTCGCCGTCGCGCCGGTTTCGCGGACCGCGCTGTCGACGGTGTCCCAGATGGGCAGGCCGTTGGGGTCGGTCTGGCCGCCCTTTCCGGGCGTGACGCCACCGACGAGTTTGGTGCCGTAGTGCAGGCACCCGCGGGTGTGCTGGGCGCCGTAGTCGCCGGTGATGCCCTGACAGATGACCTTGGTGTTCGCGTCGACGAGGATGGCCATAGGGATGGAGCGTAGGTCCGGCCGATGGTCGCGGGGCAAGGCCCGATGAGACCAGGCGGTGCAAAAGCACACCGACCCGCCGCGGGAGAGCGACGGGTCGGTGAGGAAGAGCGTGTTGAGGCTTTTCGGGTCGGCGGCCGATCAGGGCACGGTCGGGCAACCGGCGAAGAACGCGGAGAAGAAGGCGTTGAAGTCACCGTTGTCGATCACGCCGTCGGGGGTCGGGTCGCCGTCGGTGTTGGCGACATCGGCCAGGAGGTTGTCGGCAAAGAAGGCCGCGAAGAAGGCGTTGAAGTCACCGTTATCGATCACGCCATCGGGGATCGGGTCGCCGTCGGTGTTGGCGATGTCGGCCAGGGAGCAGCCGGTCGAGGGCGCGTTGACCACCAGCGTCGCCGAGGCGGTGTCGCTGCCGCACGCGTTGCTCACGGTGACGCTGTAGGTGCCGGTGTCGCCCGGCTGAACGTTGAACAACGCCAGCGCGAACAAGTTCGAACCGATGATCTGCGGCGCAGTGCCACCGTTGACCAGCGGCGTTCCGTTGCGGAACCACTGGTACGTGAGCGACTGAACCGGCGTGCCCGTCGCCTGGATCTCGAAGGCGACGGTGTCCCCGACGTTCGCCGCGCGGTTGAGGGGCTCAACCGTGATGTTCGGCACCGTGCAGGCGCAGCCGTTGATGCGGGCCGTGCGGACGACCTGGCCGCCGATGGCGGTGCTGAAGATCTGGATCGCCGTCTCGAACGGGAACTTCGTCGCGAACGTGCCGGACATGGTCCGCGTCGTGGAGATGAACGGCGCGGAGATGAACGAGCACAGGTCCGGGGCAAAGCCGTCGAGGAACTGGAAGCGAACGTTGCCCAGGAGCGTGAAGCGCGAGGTCGAGTCGATGCGGCCGATGTCCGCGGTGTTCGTGCCGGGCGACTGGATCCGGATATTCAGAGTGCCCGAGCTCGCGGGGTTCATCGTGTCCATGCCCATGCGGCTGCGGGGCCCAAGGTCGAGAAGGCCGTCGACCAGCACCGGACCGAAGGACGTGATGTCGGCGGTGGTGCCGACCGCGGCGAGGGTCGAGAGTGTCCCGCGGATCGCGAAGGTGGTCTTTGTGACGTTGGTGCGGGAGGCGGGGAACGAACCGGCGATGGAGGTCACGCGGGCCTCGATGCCCCCGGGAATGTCGGAGATCAGGTTGCAGACCCCGACGAGTTCAAAGAGCCCGCCGTAGTTGCCTCTGCCCTGAACCGTCGTCGAGGGCGGTTCGCGGAAGTCCACGACCGCGGAGTTGATGCGGAGGTAAGGTTCCACGCCGGGATCGCCGCCGCCGAGGCCCCACACACCGGGTCCGTCACCGCCGACTTCGTTGAGAATCAGGCCGCGCAGGTAGTTGAAGCGCCCGCCGATGATCTCGACATTCTCAGCACCGATGATGCCCCCGAAGAGAGTCGGCGGCCTGCCCGCGACGATCGGGAGGCCAAAGACGTCCGAGTCCTGGAACACCTCGGCCACCGACGTGGTCAGGCGCGCCTGCTGAACAACGGGAGCGGGCGGCGGCCCGCCGGCGATGGCATCGAGCTGTCCGCCGATGAGGTCGGCGAAGTTCTCGGTCACGATGGTCACCAGGCGGTTCTCGAAACGCGCCGTGGTGCCGCGGATCGTCGTGGGCGAGCCGATGAGCAACGCGCCAAAGTTCAGCAGCCCGTTCCCCAGACGGACTTCGCTCGAGCCAGCGATACTCGGGGCGGTCTGGAGCGTCCCCGGCTGGGCGAACACGCCCTCGGGCAGGGCGGGGTCGAAGGGCAGAGGGCCCGGCCCGGGTCCGATGTCGCCGGCAAGCACGAACGGAGCGGCGTTGATCGTTGGCAGTGGCAGCGAGATGCTGTTGATGCTCGCGGGATCGATCGTCGCGCTGTGTGTCGCGATGATGCCCGTGTTGGTGATCGAGAAGTTCGGGTCGGGATGCGTGATGGTCAGCACGGGCTGAGGCGAGGCATCCGTCGCCTGAGAGATGATGGCCTGATCCGGGCTGATCAGCGCCGTGTTGGCGCCCAGGATGCCGCTGCCGCTCGGCTGCAGCGACGACTGGCCGCGGAAAATCAGAACGCAACGGCTGGTGGTCTCGAGCAAGGCCTGCGACGACGTCAGGGTCATGTTGCCGAGCATCGCGCCGCCCGAGTGGACGAACTGGATCCGGTCGGCGCTGACGCGTTCAAAGCCGAAGACCAACTGAAGCAGCCCGCCCCCGGCGACGATCGGTGCGATCGGCGTTTCCGGCAGAGCGTTCTCGAAGGTGTAGTTCGGACCCTGCAGATGCAGGAAACCCTCGCCGACCGCCTCGCCGCGGGTCTGGTTGTCGGTCAGCTCGCTGTCGCTGACCACGATGAAGCCGGAGTTCTCAAAGATCGCGGAGGGAGCAGCTTGCGGCTTGGCAAAGGTCGCCCGATGCCGGACTTCGATCTGGCCGGAGGACGAGATGTTGCCGAAGATGGTGCTGCTGCTCGGGCTGGCCGCGAACTCGATCCGCCCGTTTGCCGCCGGTGCGCCGGGGCCGGTGATGGTCGTGGGCGCACCCTCAACGGTCAAGGTGCCGCCGATGGACAGGTTGGTGGTTGAGCCGACCGCGCTCTCGGCGAACAGCAGCCTGCCGCGGACCGTCGGGCTGCCGTTCCAGGTCACATTCGTCGGCAGGGGGTTCTCTGCGGTCAGAGACAGGGTCTGGCCGTCGGCCAGGTCGCCGGAAACCGTCGCCGTGCCGCGAACGCGGATGATCGTGGGTTCCGTGGAGTTGATGGTGACGTTGGTGTTGCGGGTGTTGAGTCCGGATCCAACCTGACCACCGTTGAAGGTGAACGAGGCGCCGGCCAAGTCGGCGCCGACCAGCAGCGTGCCCGGCAGGTTGAGCGAGATGCTGCCGCCGGTGATGCTCGCCGTCGTCGTCAGCGAGCCGTCGACCGCCAGAGCGCGGCCGCCGCTGATCGTGATGGAGTTCACGCTGAAGGTCCCATCGACCGTGACCGCCGAGGCACCAGCGGGGATGATCACATCGTCCGCGGCTTTCGGCAGCGAGCCATCCGACCAGTTCGCGGCATTGGACCAGAGGCCGTCACCGCCTCCGTTGGTAAAGGTCTTGGTCGCAGCGAACGTCGTGCCCGCAAGGGCCAGCAGCAGCCCTGTCGCGCAGAATCGAATGGACGATGACTTCATGTGATCTCTCTGAAAACCCTCAATCGGGCGGTCGGACAGTCGCTGCGCACCTCACGCGGTCCGCGCTGCAAATGGCCATCGGAAAGTCTAATTCAGGCCCAATAGAATTCAAGAATTGATCGTTTGAAACGACGGAATCATCTGTAACGCCACCACTTGCCGCTGATGCCCCCGTGAAGCAGGTGGTCGCATGGAATTCTCGGACGTTGCTTCAATACGTCGGATTCCGTCCGGTGGTGAGGTTTGCGGGCACTAAGATCCGCTCGATGTCGAATTCGGAGCCATCACACCAGCCCGCGCACCCCGCGACGCCGACGGCCGCCAGCGGTCTCTGGGAGATTCTCCGTATCGCCGCGCCGAGCGTTGCGACGATGACCTCCTACACCGCGATGCAGTTCGTCGATGGCCTCATGGTCTCGCGCATCACCCCCGCGGACCCTGTGTACATCGCTGCCCAGTTTAACGGTGGGCTCATGGCGTGGGTTCCCCAGTCGCTCATGGCGGGCCTGCTGGGAGTGGTCAACACCTTTGTCGCGCAGAATCTCGGCGCCGGCAAGGCGCGCGAGGGACCGTCGTACGCGTGGAACGGGGTTTGGATCTGTGTTCTGTGGTGGCTGGCGGTGCTCGTGCCGGTCGCTCTGGCCGCGCCGCTGGCGTTTCGGGCGATGAGCGATGACCCGGCGCTGGTCTCGCACTCGACGTCGTACGCCCAGATCCTGCTCTTCTTTGCGCTTCCCGGGCTGATCACGCGTTCCATCACACAGTACTTCTACGGCATGCACATGCCCATGGTCGTGCTCGCCGCGGCTCTGGCCGGCAACGCGACGAACGTCTTCGGAAACTGGGTGTTCATTTACGGCAACCTTGGCGCGCCCGAACTTGGCGTTGCGGGCGCCGCGTGGGGCACGGTGCTGGGCACGCTTGTGGAGGCCATCATCCCGCTCTGCGTGTTCCTTGGTCCTTCGCTGAACGCCAGGTTCGCGACGCGAGCCGCGTGGCGTTTTCGGGCTGATCGCGTGCGCGAGATCGCGCGCCTTGGCTGGGCCCCGGCGCTGATGTTCGGCAGCGAGATGATCACCTGGGCGTACTTTGTCATGGTGCTCGTCGGGCACTTCGGCAAGGACCAGATCGCCGCCAGCGCGATCGTGCTGCGGTACATGCACCTGTCATTCATGCCCGCGGTCGGCATCGGCTTTGCGCTCACGGCGGTCGTCGGGCGGTATCTCGGTGCCGGACAGCCCGAACTGGCCCGCCAGCGCGCGATGCTCGGGATCAAGATCGCGATGATCTACATGGGCGCTTGCGCCGCGTGCATCCTCATCTTCCGAGAGCCGATGGTCAGGCTCTTCATGGACCCCTCTTTGTCGCCGGAAAGAGCCGCGCAGGTGATCGATGTCGGCGTGAAGATCATGATCGTCGCCGCGCTGTTTCAGATCTTCGACGCCGTCGGCGTCACCCTGGTCGGCGTTCTCCGCGGCGCGGGCGACACAATCTGGCCGGGTGTCATGACCCTCGTTCTGAGTTGGACGGTGATCGTCGGCGGGGGCCACGCGGCGGTCGCACTTGTGCCGCAGATCGAGGCCCTGGGCCCGTGGATCGCCGCCGCGGCGTACATCGTCCTGTTCGGGTTGCTCATGGCCTACCGCTTCTTCTTCGGTCCGTGGCGCAGCATCCGGCTGGTCCACACGCCGGAGACCGCCGCGGCGAGCCTTGCGACCTGCGCAAGCTCCGGATCGTCGCTCGAAGGCCTGCACGACCCGGCCTCGGGCATCGACCTAGACGGGCGAGCGTCTCAGACGCGAGACTGAGCGAGTGGCGGGCCCGATGTTCGGAGTCTGTGGGGAAGTTCGGGCTTGCTGCGCATCGCGGCGATGGCGGGCTATCATCTTGGCCCGTCTGAAAGTCGGCGGAGGTTGCGGTCGGCCGTGGTGCCGGGCGTGACCGGCGCAGGACGGACCTCGGAGCGTTGATCAATGTCGAACACGGTTCATCCGTTGGATGTCGTTGTCGGTGCGTCGGAAGTTCAGCGCGACAGCGTTCAGGCGGCACGCATGGCGGCCGAGGGTGAGCGGTTCGAGGCTCAGGGCAACCGCCTCAGCGCGATCGAGTCGTACCGCAAGGCCGTCGCCAGCGACCCGGCCGACGGCAAGCTGCTCTTCCGCCTGGGCTTCCTGCTGGATATCTCCGGCGAGGAGGACGAGGCGCTTCGTATGTACGAGCGCGCCGTCGACAACCCGCCGGCGCCGATCAACGCCCTGCTGAACCTCGCCGTCGCCTACGAGGATCGCGGCGACTTCGTCCGCTCCGAGCGCTGCCTGCGCCAGATCCTGGAGACGGACCCGAACCACCCGCGCGCCCGCCTGTACATGAAGGACGTCATCGCCTCCAAGACCATGGTCAGCGATGATGACCACGACAAGGAGAAGCAGAAGCGATCCGCTCTGCTCGACACGCCGGTGACGGACTTCGAACTCTCCGTTCGCGCCCGTACCTGCCTCAAGAAGATGAACATCCGCACGCTGGGCGATCTGGTCCGCACGACCGAGGCCGAACTGCTCAGCTACAAGAACTTCGGCGAGAGCAGCCTCGTCGAGATCAAGACCATGCTCGCGGCCAAGGGCCTGCGACTCGGCCAGAGCCGTGATGACGCGCACCGCGCCGCCCGCCGCGCGATGATCGACAGCCTCAAGGGTTCCAACACCGAGGCCGTCCTGAACAAGGGCGTGAGCGAGCTGAATCTGTCCGTGCGAGCCCGCAAGGCGCTGCAGCTGCTGAACATTCAGTCGCTGGGCGATCTGGTCGCGCACACGGAGGCGGAACTGCTCGGCGTGAAGAACTTCGGCGCGACTTCGCTTTCGGAAGTCCGGCAGAAGCTCGCCGAGTACGGTCTCGGTCTGCGGAAGATCGACGGCTGATCGAGACCGCGCCCGGTCCCGTTCGGCAGAGATGCCCGCGTGTCCTTACGCGGCCCTTGTGCTGTTTTCCTCATCGGCGACAAACTGCACGCCGAGCGTGAACGATCCATCAGGACGGGGCTTGCACATCCGCACCACGGCGCGGAGCAGCATGCTCGCTTCACCGTTGATGGAACACTCGATCCGCACGATCCGGCCCTGCTCGAAGGCCACAGGGCTTCGCAGGCCCATGCCCGTTTGGCTCAGGTTGTTGCCGCGGCACTTGACCTCGGGGCCATAGGTCCCGGCGGATTGCTCGCCCCTGATGCGGACGGTGCGGAGAAACGGCAGGCGGGGCTTGAGACGCTTGTCGCTGCCGCCGACTTCTCGGCGGGACTGAATCTGCGCGGCCTTGAGGGTCATTTCAATCGACCACGCGTTCGTATCGCCAGACTGTGTCATCGAGATGCTCCGTCAAGCCGCCGAACGCTCGTCGCCAAAACACGGTCGCGGCATGAACTCGCCAGACCGGCGCGAAGGCTGAATGTCACCCAACTCCAGAAGGGAGATTCGGCTCGATAGGGTGGGTTCTGAACCCACCGGCCTTGGTCGTTCGGCACAACACCCCCTTGGGGTGGTTACCGGCACCGCAAGCGGGTTCTCGGGGACGCTCGATTCAACATCACGCGGGCGCATCGGGCCCATAACCTCTCGGGTGTTCTCACGGGCGCGTGCGCCCACGGGCCGACGGCCCGCCGAGCTTCATTCATCCCTGCTTGACGGAACAAGATGATGGACGCGGGCTTTGTGGGCTTGTACGTGGCGGGAGTTGTGGCGGCGTATCTGCTCGGCGCGGTTCCGTTCGGGCTGCTCATCGGGCTCGCACGCGGGATCGACATCCGGCAACACGGCTCGAAGAACATCGGTGCGAACAACGTCGCCCGGACCGTCGGCAGACCTTGGGGCGTGCTGACCTTCGCGCTCGATGCCGGCAAGGGTGCGGCGCCGATCCTCATCGGTGGCTGGTGGCTGGGCGTGCTCGGTGAGCGTGCGCCCGATCCGACCCGCGCGTGGATGTGGATGTCCTTCGGAGCCGCGGCGTTTCTCGGCCACCTTTTTCCGGTGTTTCTGAAGTTCAAGGGCGGCAAGGGCGTGGCCACCGGATTCGGTGCGCTGCTGGCCGTCTACCCGATCGTGACCTTTCCCGCGCTGCTGGCCATCGGCAGTTGGGCCATTTGCGTGAAGATCACCCGATACGTCGGGCTCAGTTCGAGCGTTGCCTCGGCGGTGCTGGCGATGCTGACCATACTCTGGCCGGCGATCATGCACGCCTGGAGCAGTGCGACGCGCGAGGCCGCGGACGGTGTGTCGTGGGCGACGCAGTTGCCCTTTGTGGTCACCACGACGCTGCTGGCGGTGCTGGTGATCTATCGGCACCGGGGGAACTTCAAGCGGATGCTCGAGGGCACCGAGCCCCGCGTCGGCGCGAACAGGACCGCCAACCGCGCGGGCTCGAACTGACAAGCCGCGAGTCCGCGGCGACGCGCTGGTCCGAGAATCGCAAAGCAAGCGGCGACGGGTCAGGCTGTACCGGATGTGCGGCGAAGCCCGCAGGATCTCGGGTTTTTGCCCAACAGCGCGTACTCCAGATTCGCGAGCGGGGATCCGAAGTTGAAGTACCGAGAGGTCTTCAACGGAGCCCACGGATGGTCTCAAGCAACAACGGTGAGTCTGGATCAGCAACCGCAACGGCGCACGAACATCGGCTGGTATTCCCATCCAAGGCCCTTGCCGAGGCGCGGGAGTTCGCCGCACGCCACGCCAGCGGGCGTCCGACGAACCATCGCGACTCGCTGCACGCGGCCGCTCTTCGCGGCCCGCGGCCACTGGACACGCACGAAACCGGAGCGATGAGCACCGGCGAACTGATCGGCTCGATCGGCGCGACGCTCTCGAGCATGCAGCGTTCGCTCGATCGCCTCCAGGCCGACGCCGACGCCGATGCCGATGCCGATGCCGATGCACAGCCCGAGGCCGATTCACGCACGCTCTCGTTCACGCAGGCGTCGCGCGGGGTGAGGTTCACCCTCCGCCCGGATCCGTCAACGCCCCCGCCCCGCAGCGCCGCTTGATGCGGTGCCAGCCGCGTCGTCATCGCGCACGCGCACGACGACAAGCGTGATGTCATCCTCGGCGAGCTTCAGCCCGCTGAACTGGCGAACGTGCCAGACAAGATGATCCACGCACCGCTGCGCGCCGGCGTTCGGCTCGCTGCGCAGCAGCTCGACCAGCGCCGCCTCCACGCGCTCGCGGCCGAAGCGCTGATTGTCGAAGTCCTTGGCCTCGCCGATTCCGTCGGTGTATGTGACCAGCACGTCACCGGCGCGCAGACGGATCGACTTGACCTCGTACGTCTCGCTCGGATCGATTCCCACCGGCATGCCCTCGGTGCCGAGAGCGAGGATCTCCGGCGTGCCATCGGTCGATCCGCTCGGCCTGCGGAAGAGCAGCGCCGGGTCGTGACCCGCGGAGCAGTACGAGAGTTCGAGCGTGTCGGTATCGATGATGCCCGCCCAGAGCGTGACAAACTCGCTCTCGAGCGTGTCGCGGCACATCGCCAGATTCACCTTGCGGATGACCTCCTGCAAGCGCCACTCCTCCGCGACGATGGCGCGGAGGCTCGCGCGAACGGCGGACATCAGGATCGCCGCGGGCACGCCCTTGCCCACGACATCGCCAACGGCTACGCCCAGTTCGCGCCCGTGAGAGGACTTCTCGAACAGGTCATAGAAGTCGCCGCCGAGCTGGAAACTCGGCTCGTACAGGTGCGCAAGGTCGAAGCGCGGGTTGTCCGGACGCGAGCGCGAGAGCATTCGCCGCTGGACATCCGCGGCCAGACGGACCTGCCGCCGGATGTGCCCGTCCTGGGCACGCAGGTCACGAAGCCGCTGCATCGCGATGACCATCGCGGCGTGGTCGGCGATCGAACGCAGCAGGCCGCACTCGGCCGGGGTGAACTCGCGCTGCGTGCGGCTGTACAGCCTGATCAGCCCCGTGCTCGGGCCGGCACCGCCCGCGACCGACCCCGCGTTGCTCAGCCCTGTGGCGATCAGGGAGATGACGTTCTCCTGCTGCGGTCGCTGCGGGTCCGCGATGCGATCATCGTGCCAAAGGTCCGCCACGCACACCACATCGCCGTGCAGCGCCCGCTCGCGCAGCATGCCGTCGATGGAAAGGGGTGTCGATTCGCTCAGCCACTCTTCGCTCAGGCCGCGGGTTGCGCGGTGGACCAGTGCGCCGGTCTGCTCATCGACCATCGATATCGACCCCGCGTCCAGGCGGAGGACATCCAGCGCCAGGTCAAGGGCGGCGTTGAGCATCGTGTTGGCATCGGGCGCGCGCACCAGCAACGACGAGAGTCGATAGAGCGCGCCGAGTTCATCCAGACGCTGACGAAGCGCCAGTTGCCCCTCGATGCTCTCGCTGGCCGTGCTGGCCATGAGCGTGACAGCGCGCTCAAGAGCGCGCCGCCCGGAGGGATCATCACCCCGCCAGTCCGCCGGCATCACGATCGATCCGCAGACGCCATCGGGCGTGCGCAGCGGCGCAACGAACAGGTCAAGCCCGCCGGGGTGATCCGGATGCTGCGACTCCAGCCGCGGCAGCGAGAGACCGACGAGCTGATGCGCGCGCTGCGCGCCCTCGGCCGGCTTCTGCAGATCCCACAGCTTCCCGCCTTCCCGCGGCACGACAACACGCCCGTCAAGGTCCCGCAGCCAGATCGGCACGCCCGTCAGGCGCGTCATCTCGTCGCACAGTCGGGCCAGCGACCCATCGGTCAGGAACTTCTCGATGGACACCGGCTCGGTCGCCGACTTCGACGCCGAGCGTGAGCGATCGACGCTGTTGGATGCAACACCGGACCCGCCACCGAAGACGGTGCTGGATGCGGTGTCGTTGTCGGCACCGAAAGACGCGCTGTCGGACACATGGGTCATGCAGGACACGCGGCGGCCGGCCGGGCACGGGTGGGGGGCGGCAAGGGCCCGGCAGGGTGCACGCCGAAGGTTGACGTCTCTTCGAGCATAGACCCCCCAAAGGGCCGGGGGTGGCGATCAAGCGAGAGAAAGCCAAACAAAATACGAATCATTATCGCCGAGGGCCCGTTGACTTCGACCGGAGGGCACGGATGGATGCCAGGAAGAGCTCGGGAAAACCCTGATCGCAGGGCCAGAGAATTTTATAAACGGCTGTTTGACAAAACAGAGGCTGACGGTACATTTCAAACATGCGATTCAAGTACAAGCCCGATTCCGCGGCTGGCGGCAACGGCCGCGAGGGGCCGCACCTTCCCAGGACGGGCAAGGCGGCCACCCGCCGCGGCGGGCGGCGCGATGGCGATGCGCGGCGAGAAGCCATCATCAAGGCGGCCATGAGGCTGTTTGGTGACCATGGCATCGACGCGGTGACCGTGCGGCAGATTGCGCAGGCGGCGGACTGCAACGTCGCGGCGATCAAGTACTACTTCGGCGACAAGTCGGGGCTGCTGATCAGCGTGCTCGAGTCGACGATCTCGCGAGCGCTCGAGGGCGGGGAGCACCCGGTGATCGATCCGGGTGCCGATCCGCGCGCGTCGCTTCGGGCGTGGATCCTCTGGGTGCTGCGGACGGGGCGCCGTCGGCAGAACGATCCCGGAATTGCGCCACGGCTGCTGATGCAGTCGATGACGATCAAGGGTCCGCTGGCGCGGATGATTGTCGAGCGGCTCGGCGGGCCGGTGCGAGAGAACATCAACACGATCGTCGGGCAGATGTTCCCGGGCGGTCTGAGTGAGGAGCTCCGCCACGCGGCGTTTTTGTTCATCTTCGGGATCTGCTCGCGGTTCGCCCACGCGCCGCCCCTTGAGCGTGAGATGGGCTTTGTCGTGCCTGAGGACGACGGCGAGCTGGATGTCCTGGCCGAGCGGCTGACGAACTTCATCGTGGGCGGGTTGGCGTGCATGACCGACATGGAGCGGGGGCCGGGAGCTTCCGCATGATCCGCGTTGCGATCGCGATGTTGACGGGTGATCTGGCCAAGTACGCTGGGGTGCTCTTCGGAATCGCCGTGACGACGTTCCTGACCACGCTTGTCGGGAGCATGTTCGCGGGGATGCTCTCGCGCACGTACGCGCTGATCGACGACAACCCCTGCGCGGATGTGTGGGTCATGGACCCCGCGTGCCAGACGGTTACGCAGCCGATCAACATTCCCGAGACCGCGATCGATCGCGTGCGATCGGTCGCGGGCGTGGCGGAGGCGACGCGACTGGCGGTCGGGAGCGTGTCGACGCGCTTGCCGCACGGACGGTTTATCAGTGTGGATGTCATCGGCGCGGATGATGCGACGCTTCGCGGCGTGCCCGAGAGCGTGCCGCGTGAGGTCGCCGAACTGCTCCGATCACCCGATGCGGTGCTGGCCGATCCGGCGGGGACTCGGGCCCAGCTTGTTGTGCCGATGGATGATGCGGACTCGTGGGCCCGCGGTGCGCCGCGGCTGGAGGTGCTCACGCGCACGATGCGTGATGCGGACGAGGTCATGGCCAACAACCACAGCGTCCGCGTTCGCGGCGTCGTGGCCGGTGCGCCGCGCTTCAATCCGCAGCCGGTGTTCTACATGACCTACTCCAACGCCTCGCGCATTCTGCCGCCGATTCGTCATCGTCTGACGTTCGTGCTTGTTCGTGCGGATCAGGGGCAGGATCTGGTGCTGCTGGCCCGGGACATCGAGCGGAGCACCGGCCTGCGGGCGCGAACCGCCGGCGAGTTCCGACGCGATACGGTGCTGTGGTTCCTCGCGAACGCCGAGTTCATATCTCACGTGGGGATCATGGTGACCTTCGCCGCGGTCGTGGGCCTGGCGATCACGGGGCTCATGCTGTACATGTTCACGCGTGAGAACGCCCGCTACTACGCGACTCTGCGGGCGATCGGCGCGACGCCGGTCCGGCTGATGTCCATGGTCGTGTCGCAGTCGCTCTTTGCCGGCGCGGTCGGGTTCGGCCTGGGCATCGGCGTGTGAGCGATCATCGGCACGCTCCTGGCGCAGGGCGGGTTCCCGTTCCGGATTCTGCCGATCACACCGATCGCCGTCGGCACGCTCTCGTTGACGGTGACGACCATCGCGGCGACGCTGAGCGCGTGGGCCGTGCTGCGGATCGAGCCGGCGATGGTCTTCAAGGGTTGACCGCGCTGGCCGCGAGTTTCGCGGCCAGCAGAATGGCCTCGATCATGCTCTCGGGATTCGCATCGCCTCCGGGCGTCGCGGCGCGGGCGCCGGCGATGTCGAACGCCGTGCCGTGCGCCGGGCTGGTGCGGACGACGCGTCGGCCGTGCCATCGCAGGCCGATGGTGACGTTGATGCTCCGTGCGCGGTCGAGCAGCTTCACGGGGATGAGGCCCTGGTCGTGGTACATCGCCACGACGGCGTCGTAGCGACCGTTGACCGCGCGGAGGAACACGACATCGCCGGGCACCGGACCGTCGGCGTCGATGCCCAGGGCGCGGGCGTCGGCGACGGCGGGAACGACGAGGCGGTCGTCATCATCACCGAAGAGCCCGCCCTCGCCCGCGTGCGGGTTGATCGCCGCGACGCCGATGCGGGGCGGCGAGCCCGCACGCGATGTGCCGAGTTCCACGCAGGCCTCGTGCGCAAGGCGGATGGACTCGAGCACGCGATGGCGCGTCAGCACCTGCGGCACGCGGGCCAGCGCGATATGCACCGTCGCGAGCACCACGCGCAGGCTCGGGCCTTCGAACAGCATCGCGCTGCGGGGGCTGTCGAAGCGGTCGGCCAGAACCTCCGTATGTCCGGGGAACCGAACGCCGGCCATGTGCCAACTGTCCTTGGCGATCGGCGCGGTGACGATGCCCTGCGCGTGGCCGGCCTTGGTCAGCGCGATCGCGCGCTCGAGCCAGGCAAAACTCATCGCGCCGGCCGCGGCCGTCGGCCCCGGCGAGGGCGGGAACATCGCCTCGTCGCCGACGCTTGCCAGTTCATCGGCAGCGCCATCGGGCGCATCGGTGATGAGCCGCGGCAGCGTGATCCCGAGCCGCTGCGCGGTGCGACGGAGCAGAATCGGCGAGCCGACGATGAGCGGCTCGCACGCGCTATGTACCCGTGCGTCGGTCAGGGCTTTGGCAACGATCTCGGGGCCGATGCCCTGCGGATCGCCGAGCGTGATGGCCAGGGTCGGTCGATCGGACATGGGCGACGCGTCGCGGTCGGGGGTGGGGCCGTGGGTGTGAGAAGTGGGAGGTCGGCCAGCGGGCGACCGGGGTCGGAGGCGTTACTTCTCCAGCGGGCACGACTCATCCGCCGCCCACTCGGCGAATGAGAGGTAGTAGTTCTTCACCGGGCTGTACCCGGCGCGGACCAGCGCCAGGGACAACAGCGAGGAGCGTCCGCCGCCCTGGCAGTGCACGATGATCGGCTTGCCCGGCACGACGCCGCGGAGCGAGAAGTGCTTGCGGAGAGACTCGGGCGGGAGCATGAAGCCGGCGCGATCGAGCACCTCGACGTGCGGCACGCTGATCGCACCGGGGATGTGGCCCGCGCGAGGGTTGTTCATGCGCTCGGTGCCGGCGAACTCGGCGAACGATCGGCCATCGATGACCTGCGCGCCGCGTTGCTCGGCCGGCGCGGTGGCGACATCGAGCACATCCTGCTTCAACGCCAGTTCGACCAGCGGCGAGCCGCCGGCGCGGAGCGTCAGGCGGTTCTCCGGCGCGACGGGTTCAACGGTCCGCGCCGGTCCGCGGATGATCAGGTTCCGCGGCAGGCGCTGGCCCGCCTGCTTGTATCCGCCATCGAGCACGCTGACATTCTCCACGCCGAAACACTGGAGCAGGAACCACACGCGCGCCGCGTCGGTCATCGCTCCGGCGTCGACGATCACGATTCGGTGATCGCTGCGCAGTCCGAGCGGGTCGATGATCTCCTGCCACTGACCTACGGCCGACGCATCGCCGAGCAGCGAGCCGCCTTGCTGGCGGGAGCGCTCGGTCCATGCGGGCAGATCCACCGATCGGCTCCCGACGATGTGCGAGGCCAGGAAGTCTGCTGATGCGCGGGTGTCGAGGATCGCCACGCGCGAAGCGGTCTGCGGGTCGGCGAGCAGCGCGGCCAGTTCATCGGGCTGCATCAGGGCCGCGTCGGCGAGCATGGCCCGCTGCATCGCGGCGGTGGTCGCGGCGTTGGTCTGGGCGGGCTCGGCGTTGCCCGCGCCCGAGCTCGTGCAGCCAACGGCGGCGGCGAGGGTCAGGGCCAGCGCGGCCGCGAGCGAGCTGCGGGCCTGCCGGACGAGTGCCGAACGGCGGGTCCGCGGTGCAAGGGAGAACGCGTGGGCGTGGGTGGTCATGGGTGTTCCGTGTGCCGAGATGGATGCCCCGGTGAGTGTAGCGAATCTGCGCGTCGTGGTGGTGCGGAGCCGTGGCCATCGGCGGGCGCTCGGCAGCGCCCCTAGAGTGCGTTCCCTGTTGCGAGCCGTCGGGGAAGGTGTGCCGATGTCGGTACATCCAGCGTCCGAACGCGAGAACAGGCTCACGTAATCGCGGTCTGATCACACTGACCCCGGAGGCATCATGCTGGTTTCGTCGATGAATGTCATGGCGTTGTTTCTTGCGGCGGGAATTGCGGGCGGCGCGCTGAGCGACGACACCGCCGGGGCCGCCAAGCCCAACACCCCCGCCGCTGCGGCGCCCGAGACGCCCGCGGCCCCGGCTGCCAAGCCCGCCCCGGGCGACGGCATGCCCGTGCTGAACAAGACCGAGGTCGAGGGCATCATCATCGAGGACCTGAAGATCGGCGAAGGCGGCGAGATCAAGGCCGGTGCCGCGGTCGTTGCGCACTATCACGGCACGCTCAAGGCCGACGGCAAGGTCTTTGACTCCTCATACGAGCGTGGCGAGCCCGCCGCGTTCCCGCTTGACGGCGTCATCCCCGGCTGGCAGAAGGGCGTGCCCGGCATGAAGGTCGGCGGCATGCGTCGCCTGACCATTCCGGCGGCGCTCGGCTACGGCGACCGCGCGGTCGGCACCATTCCCGCCAACAGCGACCTGGTCTTCATCGTGGAGATCAAGGACGCGCTGGTCACCGAAGACATCAAGGTCGGCGATGGCGAAGAGGTCGGCCCGCGCCCCATCGTCCTGGCTCAGCACACCATCAAGACCAAGGACGGCACCGAGGTCGCGGCCACCAAGCCCGGCCAGCCCTATATCTGGCTCCCGGGTGAGATGCAGGGCATCGACTTCGGCCTCAAGGGCATGAAGGTCGGCGGCAAGCGGAAGATCAACATCCCCGCCGCGTTCAATGTCACGCCTCCGGGCCTGCAGGTTGATCGTCCGGGCAACGTCGACCTGACGATCGAGGTCGAGGTTGTCGGCGTTCGCAACCTCGTTCCGCCGGGTCAGCAGCAGCCCGGCCGCTGAGCCGGAACGATTCATGATTCACCCAGAGCGGGCGCGGCCAGAGCCGTGCCCGCTTTTTTCTCGGTTGTCTGTCATCCGCACGCTCAAGCCAAGGAACCGATCATGTCCACAGGCGTGAACATCGAAGACCTCGTCGTCGGCACCGGCGCCGTTTGCACCGCCAAGCACACCGTCAAGGTCCACTACCGCGGCACCCTGCTCAACGGGACCGAATTCGACTCGTCCATCGGCGGCCCGCCCATCGACTTCCCGCTGCGCGACCTGATCGTCGGCTGGCAGGAGGGCATCCCCGGGATGAAGGTCGGCGGCAAGCGCAAGCTCACGATCCACTGGAGCAAGGCCTACGGCGAGCACGGCATGCCGCCGACGATCCCGCCGAAGTCCGACCTGGTCTTCGAGATCGAACTGCTGGGCGTGCGCTGATCGGGCCGATCAGACCGGCGCGAAGAAGTCGGCGAAGAAGCGCGTGAAGTCGCCGTTGTCGACCACGCCGTCGGGCGTGGCCGCGCCGTCGGTGTTTGCGATGTCGGCCCACAGCCGCGAGGGGTCGGTCGCGTCGCCGAAGAACGCCAGGAAAAACAGCGAGAAGTCGCCGTTGTCGATCACACCGTCGCCACCGGGTTCGCCATCGGTCGTGGCGATGTCGGCGCTGGGGCTGCCGGTTTGCGCTGCGCTGAGGTTCAGCACACCCAGCACACGCCCCGCACCGGTCGCGCGGCGAGGACCGGTGATGACCCCGCCGCGCGCCAGAGCCGAGCCCGTCACGCGGCCGGTCCAGCGCAGGTCGTAGGTCCCCGGCCGAAGGTGCCAGGCGCGGTCGGTCGTCTGGCTGCTGAGCGTGAACGGGGGCTGCGTCACCGAGCCGATGATCGGCCGCTCGAAAGTCGCCGTTGCGATCGTGCCCGCGACCGTGCTGAACGTGCATACCGAGGTCAGCACGCCATCGACGCTCCCGACATCGGCCGGCGAGAGCAATTGCTCCGCGGCCAGTTCGTCGAGCAGATCCAGGTCCAGAACGCTGCGCTCGGCGAGCGCTACGCGGAAGGTCAGTTGCGTGATCATGTCCAGCGATGTCGCCGCCGAGAACTCCGGCGATGGGTTTGCGACGTTCACGCTCATCGATGGTGAGCACGACGAACGCGCGATGCACGAGAGCCGCCAGAGGCCCGGCGAAACCTCCGCGGGCGGTGAGAGCGAGATGATCTGCGACTGGTGACAGACGGTGACCGCCGCGCCATCGAAGTTGAACACGCCCGAGAGAGAGCCGGTCAGCGGCGGTGCGCCGGGGTTGGTCTCGATGATCGACACGGGCGTGGCGGGGATGGTGATCGCGCCGATGCGCATCGATGCGCCGCCCGTGACCCGGCGCTCATAGGATTCAAGGGTCATCAGCGGCGTGCTCGCCACGGCCGCCGGTGCGCCAGCGCAGATGAGCACGAGCGGTAGTGTCAACCCCAGCGTGCGCAAGGCTGGGCGATCGAGCTGGACTGGGTGTGCGACGTGTCGATTCATCACAGACTCCGCCAGTCATCAATCACACGGGGAGAAGAACGCGACGAAGAAGGCTTGAAAGTCGCCGTTGTCGATGCTGCCGTCTGGTGTGGGGTCGGAGTCGGTGTTGGCGACATCGGCCGCGAGGCGAGCCATCGCGTCATCGGGCAGGAAGAACGCGCTGAAGAAAGCCTGAAAGTCACCGTTGTCCACCGAGCCATCGGGCCCGCCGCCGTCGAAGCCGGTGAGTCCATCGGTGTCGGCGACATCCGCGGGTGAGCAGGTCAGCAGCCTCGGGATATGCGCGACCCAGCCCTGCGCGGGCCCGCCGAGTGTTGATGTCGTTCGTCCCGCGATGGTGAGCCCGTCGCCAGAGACGGCAACGGCCTCGCCGAGATCCTCGTTCGCGAAGTTCGGCCCGCCGCCATTGGCCAGCATCTGGGCGAGCGGCAGCGCGCCGGTGCGGCGGGTCCAGACGAGCGCTTGCGCCTGGCCCGTCGGACTGCACCACGCGGTGCCGACGACCACGCGTCCGCCCAGCGACGCATCGACCGCGATCGCGCGTCCAGCCGAGCCGCCGCACGGAGTGGTGATGAGCGTTGTGCCCGCGCTGGCGTTCCAGATGAACGCGGTGGTCTGCGTCCCCGGCCCGGCATCAACGCCGATGCGCCCGACAATCGTCGAGCCATCGGGCGATACGCCGAGCGCCTCGCTGTCAACGCCGGGCTGCAGCCCCGGCACAACGCTCGGCACGATGCTCATTCCGGGTACGAACGGCCCGAGCCAGGAAACCGCCGCGGCGCGGTTGCGGGGGCCGGTGTCGCTCACGCCGACGCAAACGAGGCCATCTCCCGAGATCGCGTTGACCAGCGACTCATCATCGCCGGCAAGCGGCAGCAGGGCGGTCGGCCCGAGGGAGGCGCCTGCTGCGCGAACGAAGCCCCGCGGCTCGCCGCTTTGGTCGGTGGATCCTGCGATGATCGAGCCGTCGGCGTTGAGGCCGGCGATGTCGGTCGTCAGGCTGCTGCCCAGGGGCAGGCTTGAGCCGGGGCGCGACAACGAGATTGATGTGCCGACGCGGACGACGATCGCGGTCGCGTCATCGCTCATGGCGACGCCACGCGTGCCGGGCACGAGCGCGGGAAACTCCGCGACCTTCGCCGCGTCCGCGGGTGCTTGGCCTCGGCCCCAGCGGAAGCGGAGGCCGAGCGGGCCGGAGTCCGGGGCCTGCGCCGTTGCGAGCGACACGAGCGTCAGTTCGCCATCGATCGACAGCGCGACGGCGGGCTCGGGCAGAGCGAGCATCGCGGCGGGCTGGGCCATCGCCGAGCCGGCGAGCATCAGCACCGCCAATGGGAACACACGCGTGGGGCTCATCTCTCTCTCCTTGGGCCTGAGCGGGACGGATGCTGCGGGGGTGCCGGCGGTTTGTGCGCCGCGGGCGGCGCCGCCGCGGGATGGTAAGGGACGGCGGGCCGCTCGCTACGAGGGCGAATCGCACCCCAGGAAGAACGCCGCGAAGAACGCGGTGAAGTCGCCGTTGTCCACCTGCCCATCGGGGCCGGAGCCGTTGAGCACGGTGAGGCCGTCGGTGTCGGCGATGTCGGCGGGGACCTGAAGCGGATCGCCGGCCGTGAGGAAGAAGGCCCCGAAGAACGCGGTGAAGTCGCCGTTGTCGATCGTGCCGTCGGGGCCGCCGCCGGTCAGGAAGGTATCGCCGTCGGTGTTGGCGATGTCTGCTGGCGAGCAGGCATCGCCCTTGACCAGAGAGAGCAGCGGCCTGACGACCGGCTCCGGTGTCAGGGGCGGGCCGCCGCGGAGTGCGCCGCGATCGATCACCGCCAGGTCGCGTCCGCTGCCGGGCATGATGCTCGACAGCAGCAGGTTTCCGCTCGCCAGCGCGACGGGATCGAGCCCCGCGCCGAAGTCATCATCGGTCACGAACGCCAGTTGCGCGTTGATGCTCGCGCCGGTGATCAGGTCGTTGCGCAGCACGCGCACATTCATCCCCGCCAGGCCGTCGGCGGTGGTGTCGCTCAGGAAGACAAGGTCGGCGTCGGCGTCGCCGTCGACATCCGCGACGGTCACGTCGGTCGGCCCTGCGCCCGCGGGAAGACTCGAGGCGGCGCTGAACGGAATCGCTTCGACAGTGCCCAAGTCCGGGTTGGTCACGATCACCGATGTGGTCTCGGTCGGCAGCGCGTTGCTGTTGATCGTCACGATTGTCGGCGTTCCCGCGCCGGGGCCAACGGTGTTCAGCACGGGCACGAGCACCCGTGTCGGGTTGCCCGGGACGGGGATGGTCTGGATCACGCTCAGCGTCAGTGCGCCGCCCTCGATGCTGGTGTTCCGGATCACGCTGACATTCGATGATGTGAAGTTCGCGACGGTGATGTCGTGCGTACCGGTGTCCTTGTCCTGGTCGGGGTTGAAGCCCGCGACCGATCGCGGCGCATCGCCGACGCTCACGCTCACGCCGGCGCCGTACGAAAAGCCGGGCAGCGCCGTCGCCGCGAAGGCCTTGATCGTGTCGTCGCTCTCGCACGCGGCGATGATGTCGAGCCTGTTCCCCGGCGCGCTGCCGTTGAGCGGCGCCAGCGCGACATCCACCGGCCTCCCCGCAACAGGCACGGTCGACCGCAGCGTCATCTGGCCCGTGCCCAGGTTGCCGAAGATCGACAGCGAGTTGCCGCCCGCGTTGGCAACGACAACATCCGTCGCGCCGTCCTGATCGATGTCGCCCAGCGCCAGCCCGCTCGGCTCGATGCCCGTCGCGACGCTGAAGGCCTGCGCCGAGCCCGCCGGAGCGAAGCCCTGCCACACGCCGCCGATGGACCCGAGGTTCAGGTGCACAACGAGCGATCCCGCAGCGGTCGTGGGGTTCGACGCGTCCTGAACGATCATGATCAGATCGTCGAGCCCATCGGTGTTCACATCGCGCAGCAGCGCCCGGGCGGGCGTGGGCGACAGCGCCGAGACGACCGACGGCGAGAAGTTGATGTCCTCGCCCAGCGGCGTGAGGCCGATCTGGCCGACGTTGTTCAGCCCGCGCGTCAGCGGCGGGGCGTCGATGTACGTCAGTTTCAGCGCCTGGCCCGACGGCCGTCCCAGCGGCGTTCGCAGCCGCGGGAAGTACGCGACGTCGAACTTTTCATTCAGGAACGGGTTCGCGCTGACCAGCAGGTCGTGTGTGAACGTCGGCAGCGGCGTGAAAGTCGGCGAGATACGGACCGTCAGCAGCCCGCCCAGCGCCGCCGGCGAGGCGAGCACGATGCGATCGTTCGCGTTGACGCCCTGAAGATCCGCCAGCACGCGACCGACGCGCATCGGCCCCTGGTCCGATCGGCGCGTGCCCAGCAGCCCGGAGATGTTCAGCACGCCGTTGCCATTGCCGGCGATGTCGATCAGGCCGAGGTTCTCCACCGAGCCCGTGATCGTGCCCTGACCGGTGAGCACCGATCGGCCCTGCAGCAGCACGCTCTCGGCCGTGATCGTCGCGTCGCTCAGCGTCACCACGCCGCGGCGAACATCGAGCGTGTCGGCCTGGAACAGCGCGCCTTCGCGCACGAGCAGCGTGCTGAACGGGCCGGCACCCGTGTTGCCCATCGCCACCGCGCCGCTGAAGATCAGCCGCGAGCCCGGATCGGCCACGACGATCGCCGCGCTGGAGCCGGGATCCAACCCGATGTTCGCGGTTGTGAGGTTCTGAAGGCTCGCCAGCGCGCTCTGCGTGACGTTGAGTCGTGCGGTGCCGCCCTGGGCGATGGTGACGCTCGAAAGCCCGGTGAGCGAGATCGTCGCGGCGGCGACGTTCAGTTCGCCATCGGCTCCGGGCTGTCGTCCGATCGTCAGCCCGCGCGTGCCGAGCGTGTCGCTGGTCAGCGCGCCGCTGTTGAGGATGCTGAACTTGCCCGCACCGGCGTCGCCGATGATCAGGTCGTTCGGCGCCCCGACCACACCCGAAAGGTTCACGCGAGATCCGATGCCCGAAACCTCAACTTCGCCCGTGCCCGCGGCGTTGATGCCCAGCAGCATCGTCGGCGTGTCCAGCCGCCCGCCGGAAGTGGCCTTGAAGGTGCCCGCGCCGCTGAGGCCGATGCTCAGTCGATTGCTCAGGTTCAGCCGCATGCCCTGCGAACGCACCTCCAGCGATGCGTTCGAGCCGACCACGGAGCCGAGCACGCCGCGCGAGCCGGTGACAAAGGTCTGGGGCGAGCCCGATGGCGTGGTCGCGCGTTCGAACGACGCGATGATCGGACCGGTGGCGGCCGTGCCGAGCGTCAGCGACGGTGCCGCCGTCGTGTCCGTCGCGCCGAGCGTCAGCCCCACCCCGACATCGGGCGCGAACACGTACCGGATCGTCCGCGGCGACTGGATGATCAGTCTGCGGGCGGCCGCACCCTGAAACGGCACGTTGACCTGATACGGCACGACAACGCCCGTGCGGCCGTCGAAGATCGCGTCGGTCCCGGCGTTGGGCGGCTCGTTGAGCGACCAGTTGCCGTTGGTGAACCACGACGCGGTGTTGGCCTGGCTGACCCAGAAGTTCGACTGTGCCAGCGCCGGCGTCGCCAGCGCGAGCCCTGCGATCGACGCCAGCATCCGGGCAATCCGCCGCGAATGTGCCGGTATCGCGCAGGTATCGCGCCGCGTCGATCCAGATCCACGACGATACTGCTCGCGTTCTCCCGTCCTGCCGCAGCGCATACGCCTCCAGAGCTCAACCCTGCCGAGTCACCACCACGCCCCGTGTTCGTGGGCGTTCCCCCGTTTCATCGTGACGCTCCACACACCATACCCGACGATCCGTTCACGGCCACCGTTCCCGTCCGCGTCGGGCCCCGGTCTCACGCTCGGCGCGAGCGGCAGTCCATCTATCGATCCATGCGAAAACAGCCGTCGCTCCCTGCCACGGTCGGCGCGAGCGAATCACAGCGTCCGGCCGCTCACCCGAGCGAACCACAACAAACACCGCCCATGCGCGGTGGAGTTCGGTTGTCGGGGCTCAGGCTGGTTGATCCATCCCGATCGGCGGCGCCGGCCGCTCGTTCGGCGGCGGCGGCACGAACGGGATGTGCTCGAACCAGTACTTGTCCCGCGCAAAGAACGGCGGGACGAACGCGCGTCGACCGGCAAACGGCGTTTGCGTCGAGTCCGAGAACCGCACCCACGCCGCGGGATCATCGCCGAGGTCCTGACCCGTCAGCGTCGACAGCGACTGGCTGGCCGACCGCTGCACCACAAGCGAGTCGTCGTTCAGCGCGGCGATCAGCACGTTCATGACGCGCCTCTCGGCATACTGCCCCAGCGCCACACAGGCCTCGGCGCGAACATCGACATCCTCTTCCGTCCGCTGGCTGGTCAGCGCCATCAACGGCTCGACCGCCTTGGGATTGTGGATCCGCTGCAAGGCCCGCACCGCCTCAAGACGAACACGCCGGTCCGGCTCCTTGAGCAAGGGAAGGATCAGGTCCGCATCGCCCGGCTCGCCGTGCATCGCCAGCGCCCGCGCCGCCACACCCCGCACACCCGGGTCGTCGTCAACGCCGTCTGCGGGCGGGGCGCCGAGCTTGATCCGGTACGCCTTGACGTACACGTCCTCGCCGCCGAACGGCGCGTTGGCCAGCAGGTTCGTCCCGCGGTAGCGCTTGTCCGCGTCGTACGGGTCGTTCATCCAGATCGCCGCCTGAACGGGCGACGGGGGCTGAAACGCCGCGAAGATCGAGTTGTTCTCGCTGATCGCCCTCTGCTGCGAGGCATCGCAGCCGAGCATCAGCGCGGCCGCGCCGGCGATCATCACCGCCGATGCCACTCGGGCCGCGGAGTGGGAGGGGAGTCGATCGCCGCTGGACAATGGGTCGGGAACCATGGCACGAGTATAAGAACCCATCACCCCTGTGTGCGGCTTTCCCCGCCACGTACGCTTTGCCCTCGTCCTGACGCCTGTCCGAATCCGGAGCCGCCGCCATGCCCGCCATGCCCGCGAGGCCAAAGCAACTTGCCGTTCTGCTGCTTGCGTATTGCGCCGCGGGCGTCGGCTGCGCATCGCAGTCCACCGTTGTCGCGCCGCAGCGCCTGAACGCCGCGCTGCCCCTGACCGCCCAGGACCGCGCGCTCGCGACGCAGCCCCTCCCGGCCCGGGCCGCGGCGATGGATGTTCCCGCCCGCACCGTGAGCCTGCCGCTGGACCCCGATCTCGATGCGACGCAGATCGCCGAGCGTGTCCGAGAGGCGCGGCCCGGTGACGACGGCTGGATTCGCTGGACCGTCACGCGCCGCGTGCTGACGGGCACGCCGCCGACGGAAGACCCGACCGGCGGCAGCGTGCTGCATCTGGCCCTGACGGACACGGGCGATGTCGTGCTCGAGAAGCAGATCGAAGCCGCCGACGGCGTGACGACGACATTCACCCCGCCGATGATCATCCTGCCCGCCTCGCTCGCGCCGGGTCAGACCTTCGAGCAGTCCTTCGCGATGCGGAGCGTGCTGACCGACCGCCCCGACCGCGAACGCGGCAGCGGCCCGGCGACGCAGACCACGACCCTCGCCGCGTGGGAGCGCATCGCGACTCCTGCCGGCGAGCATCTGGCGGCGCGTATCGAAGCGGTGCTCCGCGCCAAACTCGGCCCGGCGAGCGTCACGAGCACGAGCACAACGTGGTACGCCCCGGGTCTTGGCATCCTCGCCGAGACCCGCCGCGAGGAAGTCACCGTCATGGGCCTGAAGATCCGCGACCAGCGTCAGGGCTGGGTGTTGCAATCTCCGGGCGCGCCGTGAGGCTCAGTCCTTCCACACGTTCCAGCGGAGTTTCTCAGGGTCGCGTCCGCCGTCGGCGTAGTAGACCGCCATGCGGATGACGTACAGGTAGTTCTTGCTCGTCGCGTGCGCCTCGCGCGCGTTGGCGGCCCGGAGTTTGTTGAACAGCCGTGATGGGTCGGCCCCGCGCAGGTCCGCGAGCGTCCGCACGCCGATGCGCGCAAAGTCGCGAGCCAGCGTCGGGCCGATGCCGGGAATCGTCCGCACATCCGGCGACTCACCATCGCCGGCGGCGATCGGCTTGTTGGCGGACTTGGTCGACGGCTTTTTGACGGTCTTCTTCGCGCTCTTGCGCTGCGCGATCGTGGGCACGCCCGCCGGAGGGCGCCGGGCCGCCGAGGTTCGTCGGGTTGAGTTCGATCCGGCCATCCGCGAACTCCTGCGATGAACGGTCAGTGTCCGGTGGAGCCGAACCCGCCGCTGCCGCGAGCGGTCGCGTCCAGATCATCGACCTCATCGATTTCCGCGCGGGCCACGGGGGCGATGACCAGTTGCGCCACGCGCATCCCGGGCGTGACCTCGAAGGGCTCGCGGCCGAGGTTGATCAGCGCGACCATCATCTCGCCGCGGTAGTCCGCATCGACTGTTCCCGGCGCGTTGGGCACGGTCACGCCGTGCTTGGTCGCAAGGCCCGAGCGAGGTCGGACCTGCCCCTCAAAGCCCGGCGGGATCGCCATCGCAAAGCCCAGCGGCACGCGCACGATCTGACCCGGTGCGATCGTCATCGCCGCGTCGATGCACGCGTGCAGGTCCATCCCTGCCGCCAGGTCTGTCTGATATCGCGGAATCGTCGCGCCGGGCGAGAGCCGCTTGAATCGCAGCGTGACGGGTGTGATCGTCGTTGCGGTTGACATGCACGAAGGTATCCCACCCGCGCCGCGATGGCCCCGCGGGGCCTCCGCCCGGGCCATCACGGCGTCGCGTCGGCGAAGTTCCGGATCAGTGCATCGATCTCTTTCCGCGCGTTCTCATCGCTCAGTCCGTCCCGAACATCCGTCAGAAACGCCCGCGCCGCCGACTTGCTCCGCGATCGGGCCAGCATCGCGGCCACCTCGCCTGCGTCGCGCGTGCGAACCTCCGGCCGCAGCATGGTGCGCAGCAGATCCACCTGTGCCTGTGTCAGCGCATCACGCCGCGAGAGCGCCGCGTGCCAGACCGCATCGCGCAGGTCCAGCGTCTGCTCCTCGGGCAGTTTTGCCAGTTCGGAGCGAGCGATCGCCGCCAGATCAAAGAGCATCCCGACATCCTCCGATCGTGCGGCGGGCATGATGCCCATCACCGCCAGCGTCGGCGTGACCTGCTCGCGCTTCTCCTTCATCAGCGCGCCGAGCAGTCGAACGATGTCGCGCTCCCGGCCCTGCAGGTGCATCGCCAGCACCGCCTTGTCGAAGTTCCGCGCCTTGAGCGCTTCGCTCAGTTCCGTCTGGAGGTCCGCCACAGGATCCAGCGCGGGCTTGGCGCGGTTGCTCGTCGCCGCCGTCGGCAAGGCGCGCGACATGACCAGCAGCGGATCGCCCTCGACATGAATCCGCCATGCCGGAAAGTCCGCATACCGCGCCGCCGCGGCCAGCGGTACCGGAGCGACCAGCCGCTCGACAAACGTCGGCGTGGGCAGGAACCCCGACAAGTACGGCTCGTGCACGCTCCCGACATACCCGACCGCCCCGCGCTGCAGGAACCGTCCGGCGATCGTCCAGACGCTGCGCGGGTTCTGCGAGCTCCACGAGTGCACCACGTACGCCACGCTCGGACGCGACAGCAGCGGCACATCCGGCGTGAGCCCGCGCCCGGGCTTGAGGTCAAAGAAGCTCGACATCCCGCTGCTGTTGAGCGTCAGCAGCGACACATCCACCGCGCGCGTCGCCTCGCGGAACTTCTCAAGGCTCATCGGCGGGCTGACCACGCGAGTCTCCCACCCCGCCCCCGCGAGCGAGCGCCCGGCCGCCGATGCGCTGTACAGGTTCCACGGCCTGCTGTCCTCGTAGCCGTCGAGCAGCAGCGCCGATCGGTGCTCCAGAAACAGCGACGACATCGCCCTGTATGCCGATGCGCTCGCGCCGCCGCTGAGTTGGCCCGTGTACGCCCACCGGCTCATGCTCGCCCCGGGAATGTCGCGCCCGATCAGGTCGGTGATCGCCAGCGACTCACCCGGCTTGCACACAAACTCCTTCTGGGTGGGCACGGGCTCGAGCCGATCGCCCGCGGCCATCGCCGCCCGCGCCGGGATGTTCAGCGCCAACGTCACCGCGTCCAGATCGTCGCCCAGCGTGTCGAATCGATACCCCGAAGCCCCCGCCGCGGCGCGGAGCTCGCGGTCGAGCGTCAGCACCTGCGCAAATGTCCAGGCGGAGGTCGCGTCCGTCACCTTGGCCAGCGCATCGCTGACGATCACCACTTCCTGCCCCCGACCGATCGCCAGCGCAAGCCCGCCGACCCATGCCGGGTCCGCCGGGTGCATCGCAACAATTCCCGGCGGCTGAAAGTCCATCTTCTTCCACTTCGCACGAATCGCCGAGCGCACCGCCGCGGCGTCCGCGGCTTCACCGGCCGCGCCCCACGCACGCGCCTGCGCGCGCAACAGCGACAACTCGTCGGCACGCCAGTCCTTCGCCGGCGTGGCGTCGGCATAGCCCACGACGCGCGCGGGCTTGAACGCGCGGACGAACCGCGCGATGTTCTCGCGGCCGACCAGCGTTCCATCATCGATCAGAATCGGGAACCTCGCGCCGCCCTCATCGGTGCTCCAGGTCGATATCGCCGAGACGAACGACCGCTCATCCGGCACGATGACCAGCAGCGACGTTGTCGGCAGAGTCCGCCGGACGTGCTCGGCCCGAACCCCGAGGCGGACCTCCGCCGGTAATGATGCAAAGTCTGGCGTCACCCCGGGTGCCGCGGCCGGCGCTGTCCCGGGAACTTTGCCGGGTTGGTTATCCGGGCTCCCCTTGGTCGCACCCGGCTGGCCCCACGCCAGACTCGCGGCCAGGCCGGTCGCCACGGCCGCCACGAGACCGGGTCGGATCTCCCGCGGCCCGGTGGTCCGTCGCGCCCCGAACGTCCGTGCATGGGTTGGCATGGTGTTCAGTCTATCGACCTCCCGGGCACCCAAACAGCCCCCAAATCACTCGTGTTCCGGTTCGATGCTGCAATCGACCGGCATCCCGAGGCAATACTCCCTTGGGTCGGCCGCTTGGGCGTCCGCCCAAGTTCGCCGAACGCCGATACATCTCTGGTGACTGTGTTCTTTGCCCCGGTGAATTCTGTCAAGGATCTTCCCATGTCCCGAGTTGCCCCCTCGCGAGTGTGTCTGGTTGTGCCGAGCATTGCGGCCTTGCTTCTGGCGGCGACGACGGCCCCGGTCGTGCTGGCGATGGATGATGCGCCCAAGTCCGCGCCCGCTCCAGCCCCCGCCCCCGCTACGGCCCCCGCTACGGCCCCCGCGCCGGGCGAGGGCGAGCCCTCGCTGGGTGGGCCGAAGGTCGCGCCCGGTGCCGATCGCCCGACGATCGTCGAGCGCGATGTCACCGGCAAGGTCAAGGTGCTCGAAATCTCCCCGCCCGAGGCCGCCTTAACGCGACTCAAGCTGGACGACGCCACGCGCGAGAAGGTCGACCGCATCCTCGCTGAACGAGCCAAACTGCTGGATGTGCTCGTGCGCGACAACCTGCTGCTGCTGGTCGAACTCGATGGTGCTCGTCAGGCCGGCGATCAGGACCGCGTCCGCGAGGGGCTTCGAACGCTGACCGAGGCCTCCGAGCCGCTCCGCCGCCGCGGCCGGCTGCTCACCGAACTCCAGGCCGCGCTGCCCAAGGAACAGGGCGAGCAACTCCGGACGATGATCGGCGAGTACATGCAGGCGCGAATCGCCGATGAGCAGGCCGCCGCCAGCGCCGAGGGTGCGAGTTTCGACGGCCGCAGGTTCCTGACGGAGGAGACGCTGCGAACGGTCGGCAACGAGGTGCGCCGAAGCTACGAGCGCGTGGTCGGCCAGGCCGCGGCGGACTTCGATGCGCTGCTCCAGGAACTCGCGCTCTCGCCGGAGAAAGAAGCGGAGGTCCGCTCTGCGGTCATGGATCTGAACAGCCGCTACGCGGGCAAAGTGCCTTCCGCGGAATACGCGAGCGTCTATCTGAAGGTCTACTCGCAGGCCACGCCGGAGCAGCGGCAGGTGCTTCTGCGGCGCGCCGGCATGCGGAACGCCGCGCCCGCCGATCCGGGCGCACCGGCACCGTCCCGAAATCGCTGACGCGATCAGTGGGTCAGTGTTGGCAAGTCATGTGAGCGGCCCGCCGCGTCGAGGAAGTGCCGGGGCGGCTTACGCCAGCGTGTCGACCCGTCCGCCAACGCCCCCGGGACCGGGCTGGCCCGTCGCGACGTTTCGCCCGATCGCCGCGGCTTGCTCCAGCAGCGCGACCGCCGCCTGTCCCTGCTGATCGGCGATGTTCATCGCCTTGACCGCCGTGGCGGTCCCGATCTCGGTGCGCGTCTGCGCGCTGGTCAGGGCCGAAGACAGGATGGCGTCGATCGGTGCACTCATGTCGTTGCTATCGGCCCGACCGCACGCTCGCTGCACCCCGAACGTGACTTGATCGTGGAGCCGATGGGGATGAACCGTCGCGTTAGGATTTTAAACGGGCTCAAGTTGGCGGACCAAGTTGACCGATTCCCACAGATCGGCTACAAACTGGTTCCTCGTGTCGACCTGAAGCCCTGGAGACTCCCTCATGCGTCGTGAAGTGATCCGTACCGTGGCGGGCCTTGTGCTGGTTGCGTGCCCGCTTGTGACCATGACGGGCTGCCGGAACCCCAACAACACCAGCGTTCACTACCTCCGTCTGGACCCCAACCCCGGCACGACGACGCTTTCGGCCGATGAGGATGAGGTTCAGAACCAGATGAACCTCACGCACGACACGAACTGGAGCGCGTTCCGCGATGACCTCGGCCGCGCTCTGCTGACGGATCGTCCCTCGCGCCTGACGCGCGTCCCGATGAAGTAAGCCGAGCGGCTCCCGTCGGCTGCACTTCCGCGGCCACGATCGCCCCCGACAACTCCGAGCAAAATCACAGCGACGAGCCCAACAAGGGCTCGTCGCTGTTTTTGAGGTGCGGACTTTGTCGTTCAGGACGCCTTGTCCCGAATCGATGTTCTCGTTCGTCAGTGCCCCGCGAAAAACCTCGCGGCGCTCGGGACTTAAGCCCGACGGCGTCGAGCCGCGATCAGGCCCATGCCCAGCCCGGCCAGCGCCGCCGCGGCAGGGGTCGGGATCACCGCGACCTGATCCTGATTCGTCCCGTTTGCGATGCCGAGCAGCGAGTGGCTCATCGGCATACTCGTGCCCGCCCGCGCAAAGCCCAGGAAGGTGTTGAGATTGTTCATCACGCCGCTGGTCAGGGCCGCGTTGTTGGTCCGTCGCGCGGTGAACTCGCCGCTGGTGATGTCCAGGCCCGCGTTGGCCTTGGTTGAGTCGAAGTCGTTGACGATCTCCCAGATCGCCAGCTGGAACGCTGCGGCGTAGTCGTTGGAGGTGTTCCACATCAGCGGCGCATTGCCGACGTTGGCGAACAGGCTCTCGAGCGCCGAGGCCCGCATGACCTTGTCGCCAAGGATCGCCGGTGCGGTGTTGAGTTGAACGACGTCGAATGCGCGGTTCTGCCCGCTGACGACCTGCGCCAGATCGATGCAGAAGGTCACGAAGTTCCCGTTCAGCCGGGGATCCGTGTTGGTGGGGCTGGTGATCGAGTGTCGCAGTTGCCCCGCGAACACGTCATTGGTCGTCGTCCCGAATGTCACACGGACATTCGAGCCCAAGCCCGTGCCGTTGTACTTCATCATCACCGACTGGGCCATCGCCGGGGCGGCGGCAAGGGTCGACAGCGTCAGAATCGTCAGGGCGGTCATCGCGCGGCTGGTCATGGGCTCTCTCCTGCTTGCGGACTTGTGTGGCCCCGCCGGACTCGGGCCCTTTCGGGCATGTCCTGCGGGGAATGAGCCATGAAGGTGCCATTGGTTCACCCACCGGGCGAGGTGTCCGCGCAGTTTTCCGCCACCCGCGCCCGTCTGGGAAAGACGGGCAAAGCCGCGCGGATCATCTCGGACCTGCGTGTGGAAACACTGTCGCTCTCGCCGTGAATTCCGGACTCGGCAAAGGGCCGAGAACCTCGCTCGCTCCGCCGCGGTACCATGCCCGTTGTCCGTTGCGGGGGGCCGCAGGAGGCAGCATGGCACAGCAGACGTCCACGACCCCGGCGGCGGAGCCCGCCGCGGCCGCCGCAGCAACCCCCGTCTTCGCCCACCTGCATCTGCACACCGAGTACTCGCTGCTCGACGGCGGAAACCGCCTCGACAAACTCATGGATCGCGTCAAGCAGCTCGGCATGAACGCCGTCGCCTGCACCGACCACGGCAATCTCTTTGGCGCCGTGGGCTTCTACGCCGCCGCCAAGGAGCGCGGCCTCAAGCCCATTCTCGGCGTCGAGGCCTATGTCGCTCCCGGCTCCCGCAAAGACCGCACCCACACAGGCAACGGCGACGGCGGCGCGCACCTTGTCCTGCTTGCGATGAACAATGACGGGTGGCAGAACCTGCTCCTGCTCTGCTCCGAGGCGTATCTCACCGGCTTCTACTACAAGCCCCGCATCGACCGCGAGCTGCTCAGCCGCCACAGCGAAGGCCTCATCGCCATCAACGGCCACCTCGGCTCGGACATCGGCGATCTTCTTCTGGCGTTCCACAACTCCAGGGACACCAAGTACTGGGACGCTGCGGTCGACAGTGCACGCTGGCACGCGCAGGTCTTCGGCGGCGCTCGCACCGATGATCAGGCCCGATTCTTCATCGAGCTCCAGCACCACATCCCCGAGCAGAACGCGATCAACCCGCTGCTGATCAAGCTGGCCCGCCAGGAGGGCCTGCCGCTGGTGTGCGACAACGATGCGCACTTCCTCCGCGCCGAGGACCACGATTCGCACGACACGCTCGTGTGCATCAGCACCGGCAAGGGCAAACTCATGCCCGACCGGATGCGGTACCCCAAGGAGCTGTACGTCAAGAGCCCCGAGGAGATGGCCACGCTCTTCGCCCCCTACGGCCAAGCCGGCGAAGAGGCTCTGGCCAATGCCGCGAGCATCGCCCAGCGCTGCAACGTGACGCTGCCGCTCGGCGCGAACAACGCGCCCGCCGTCGAGATCGATCTGCCCGACGCATCATCGCTCCCGGCGCTGACCGACCCGAAGTTCAAGGGCGATCTGACCGCCTGGTACGCCGACTACTGCGCCAAGTTCCTGCTCAAGCCCTTCCGCGGCGGCGCGACGCCCGAGCAGCTGGCCGCCAGCAAGCAACGCTGCGACGCCGCTCTGCGGATGCTCGCCGAGGCCGGCTTCGCATGGCGCTACGGCGCGTTCCCCGTTCGCAAGCCCGACGGCACCCCCGGCGATGAGAAGGTCGCGCGTCTCGATCGTGAACTGAAGATCCTGGCCGACAAGAACATCAGCGCCTACTTCCTGATCGTCTGGGACTTTGTCAACTGGGGCCGCCAGCGCGGCATTCCGGCCAACGCCCGTGGCTCCGGCGTCGGCACCATGGTCGGCTACACCTTGGGTCTCTCCAACGCCTGCCCCGTCCAGTACGGCCTGCTCTTTGAACGCTTCACCGACCCCGACCGGAGCGAGTATCCCGATATCGATATCGATCTCTGCCAGGACGGCAGGGCCAACGTTATTAATTACGTCCGCGAGAAGTACGGTCACGTTGCACAAATCATTACATTCGGGACGCTCAAGGCCCGCGCGGCGATCCGCGATGTCGGCCGCGTGCTGGAGATGCCGATCCCCGAGGTCGACAAGGTCGCCAAGCTCGTCCCGGAACAGCTCGGCATCACGATCGAGAAGGCCCTGGAGGCCGAGCCCGATCTCCGCGCGCTCTACGACCGCGACGCGACCGTCCGCCGTCTGCTGGACAATGCGCGCAGCCTCGAGGGCCAGGCCCGCCACGCGAGCGTGCACGCCGCGGGTGTTATCGTCGCCACGCGGCCGCTGCACGAGATCGTGCCGCTCTATCGCCCTGCTGGCACCGAGGACACCGTCACGCAGTGGGACGGCCCGACCTGCGAGAAGATGGGCCTGCTGAAGATGGACTTCCTGGGCCTGCGCACGCTCAGTGTCATCGAGCGCTGCAAGAAGCTCATCCGCGACGGCCTGCCCGAGGCGGAGATCTGGGCCGCCGTGGGCCGGCGCGCGGAGTACGAGAAGTGGCACAGTGGCGAAGTGGCGCCGCTGCAGAGGGACAAGAACACGCCCGTGCTCCCTCCCGCTCATCCGCTCGATCTCGACCGTCTCGACTTTGCCGATCAGCGGGTCTTTGAGATGTTCCGTCGCGGCGACACCACCGGCGTGTTCCAGTTTGAATCCGGTGGCATGCGTCGCCTGCTCACGGAGATGAAGCCCGACCGTCTCGAGGATCTCATCGCCGCCAACGCGCTCTTCCGTCCGGGCCCGATGGACCTTATCCCCGATTACAACCGCCGCAAGCACGGCCAGGACAAGGTGCCGCAGGTTCACGAGATCGTCGATCGCTACACGTCCGAGACCTACGGCGTCATGGTCTATCAGGAACAGGTCATGCAGATCGTGCACGGCCTTGGCGGCATCAAGCTCCGCGACGCCTACACGCTCATCAAGAACATCTCCAAGAAGAAGCACGACAAGATCGAGAAGGAACGCCCCAAGTTCGTCGACGGAGCGCAGAAGCAGGGTCTGACGAAGAACCAGGCCGAGGAACTCTTCGAACTCATCCTGAAGTTCGCCGGCTACGGCTTCAACAAGTCCCACTCAACCGGCTACGCCATCGTCGCGTACCAGACGGCCTACCTCAAGACGTTCTTCCCCAATCAGTACATGGCCGCGTTCCTGACCTACGAGTCCGGCGCATCGCAGGTCTCCGAGTGGGTGCCGTACCTTGAGGATTGCAAGAACACCCGGTTCATCGATCCGGCCAGCGGCACGCCGATCAAGGTCGGTGTCGAGGTCCGCCCGCCCGACATCAACCTCTCCGATCACGACTTCACCGTCGTCTTCGCCCCCGATGAGCCCCGCACCTCGCGGCACGGTCACATGCGTTTCGGCCTGGGCGCGATCAAGGGCGTCGGCGACAAGGCCATCGAGAGCATCGTGCGCGAGCGGTCGGTCAAGGGAGCGTTCACGCCGTACGCATCGCTCTTTGACTTCTGCGAGCGCGTCGGCGTCGGCTCCGCCGGCAGCGTGAACAAGGCCACGATCGAGGCCCTTATCAAGAGCAGCGCGATGGACTGCCTGCACGGCCGCCCGTCGCGCAGCGCGATGGTCGCCACCATCGACGCCGCGGTGCAGGCCGCGGCCGCCGCTCAGGCCGACAAGGCTTCGGGCCAGGGCGCGCTCTTCGGCATGGGCGGGCCTGATGCCGCACAGGCCGCGCCTGCGACGCTCGCCAAGGCAGCGCCGTGGAGCGAGGCCGAAACCCTCGCCGGCGAGAAGGACGCGCTGGGCTTCTACGTCTCCAGCCATCCGCTCGATGAGCACCGCGCGATGATCGAGCGACTCGGCAATTCCTCCAGCAAGCGCGTCCGCGAGCGCGAGCACCTGCAGGATGCACGCATCACCATCGCGGGCCTCATCGCCTCGGTCCGCACCATCGTCAGCAAAACCGGCCGCAATGCCGGTTCGAAGATGGCCATCTTCGCGCTGGAAGACAAGGAAGGCACCATCGAGTGCGTCGCCTTCAGCGAGGTCTACGCGCGATCCGCCGACTCCGTCCGCGCCGACCAACTCGTCTTCGTCCGAGGCAAGGTCGACTACAACCGCGGCGAGCCGCAGATCGTCTGCGATGAGGTCCTCCCGCTCAAAGACGCCGGCGCGAAACTCGCCAAGCGCATCCGGCTCATCGTCGACGAGAACCGCCTTAACGGCGGCGCTCCGGAGGCGATCGATCGGGTCGCCGGCCTGCTCAAGCACAATGCCCCCGCCGCCGCAACGCCCGCACCCGCCACGGGCGTCGCGCCCCCCGTCACGCTCAGTGTCGAACTGAACATCCGCACGCTCTCGCCAAAGGCCAGCGTTCTGGTCGAAGCGGGGAACAGCCTTTCCCGCGTCAGGTACTCGCAGGAACTCATCGATGCGCTCTCGCGACTGCTCGGCGAGCAGAATGTCGAACTCCGCGGAGGCCCGGTCGAGGCTCCCAAGCCCGATTCCAAGCCCTGGGCACGCAAGGGCGGCTGAGAGCCGCGGCAGAGTTCCGTGCGGTGCGAGCGACATCGGTATGCTGCGGCGATGAACACCGTGCTCCTTTTCGCTCCGCTCGCGATGGCCGCCGCGACCTTCGCCGCGCAGCCGCCAGCGGCGCCGGTCCCCGCTTCGGCACCCGCCAAGGCGCCCGCAGAGAAAGCCGCGGACCCCGCGCCGCCGGCGTGGCACACGATCACCGCTGATTCGCTCATGGCGATCATTCGAGAGTTGCCCGCGCAGCGATCCGGCGGCGGACGGCCGATCGTTCCCGAAGGCACGAAGCCGCCGGCGCTCGATGACGCCCACCGCCAGGGGCTCGTCGATACGCAGTGGCTGCTCGCCCGCAAGGCCATCGATCTTGGCTACGAGGTCCGTCTCGAGCCCGTTCCGCACTCCCGCCGCGGCGAGCGGCGAACGTGGTCCTACGCGAACGTGGTCCTCGAGCTTCCCGGCTGGGGCGAACTTGCCGATGAGATCATCATCGTCGGTGCGCACTTCGATGCGGTACCCGGGACTTTCGGCGCCGATGACAATGCCACGGGTGTCGCCGCGGCCCTGGAGATCGCGCGCGTGCTGAAGGATCCGGCCTTCTCGCGCACCTCGCCCCGCCGAACCGTGTTCTTCTCGCTCTTCACGCTCGAGGAGGCCGGACTCATCGGTGCCAGCCGGCATGTCGACTACCTGACCCTGCGCCGCCTCATCCCGACGATGGATGCGCCGCCGGAGGCAAAGGAACGCATCGCCGCCGGACCGCGCGTGGTCATGATGCTCTCGCTGGAAATGCTCGGGTTCTACTCCACAGAACCCGGCAGTCAGCGGAACCCTCTGGCGATGCTCCCCGGCGCGCCGAACCTGACCGTCGGCGACTTCATCGCCCTGTGCACGCACAGCACCCACGCTCCGATCAACGCGCGTCTGGAGCGGGCCATGCTCGCGGCCGAGCCGCTCGTGCGGACGGCGCGCATCGACCAGTTCCCGAGCCCGAAGGTCCCGATCTTTCCGCCCGACCTGCTCCGCTCCGATCACGGTCCGTTCCTGGCCGCCGGCGTGCCGGGCATCATGGTTACGGACACGGCCAACTTCCGCAATCCGCACTATCACACCCCGGGCGACACCCCCGAAACGCTCAACGCGCCGCTGTACGAGCGCACCGTCCGCGCTCTGGCCGGCGCGATCTGGAACATCGCGCTCGATCCGGAGCCCTTCCCCGCGCCCTCGGGACAGCCGCCTCAGCCGTGATCACGCCCCGCGACCGCGGCGTAGCCGCTGGCAAGCCGGAGTTTGCGCATCACCGGCGTCTTCTTGTTCGCGTGGCCCTGCATACGACGGATGATGTCGTCCAGTGTCGCCACCGCGCGATCGATGTACGGACCTTTGTTCAGCATCACGCACTCGGCACGCTGGCTCATCGCCGCGTCCGTAACCTCCGCCCTGCTGGCTCGTCCCTTCTTGGCCAGTTGCTCGAGCACCTGCGTCGCCCAGATCACCGGCATGTGCGCCGCTTCGCAGAGCCACAGGACCTGCTCCTGCACCTCCGCCAGCCGCTCGTACCCGACCTCCACCGCCAGGTCCCCGCGCGCGATCATCACTCCGGCCGATGCGCACCGCATCGCCTCTGTCAGCAGCCCCGGCAGGTTGGCGAATCCCTCACGCGTTTCGATCTTCAGCACCACCGGGAGGTCCGCACGCCCAAGCCGCTTCAGAGCACGGCGCAGTGTCGCCGCGTCCCGCGGCGTGCGCACGAACGACATCGCCACACCATCGGCATGCCGCGTCACGAAGCGAAGATGCTCGAGATCCGTCCGCGACAGGGATGCCGTCAGGATCTTCGTCTCGGGCATGTTGATCCCCTTATCCGCTCGGATCTTCGAGCCCTCCGGATCGGCCCGTTCGATCCGGACTCGGGCCCAACCCCGTCCGACGCGCACCACCGCGGCCCCGACCTTCCCATCGTCAAACCAGACGGGCGCATCAACCCGCAACGCCGAAAGTGCCGCCGACAAGGTGCAGATGACGCGAGGTCCCGTTCCGGCCCTGCCGTCCGCGCCGCGCCCGGTGGTCAGTACCACCTCATCGCCGGGACGCACCACCAGCGCATCGCTCATCGCTCCGGTCCGCACCTTCGGTCCCGCCAGATCCATGATCACCCTGCACGATCCCGGACGCCGCCCGAGTCGCCGTTCGGCCGCACGAAGATGCCCGATCATCGCCCGCCAGTCCGCCGGGCGATCGTGCGCACAGTTGATCCGCGCGGCATCCATGCCCCCGCGGAGCAGCCGCACCAGCAGCCCCTGATCCCTCGCCGCCTCCTGCGGCAAGGTCACCATGATCCTCGTCCGCCGTCCCGATCGTGTCGGCCCGAGCAGCCGCTGCGCCGCGTCCTCCAGAATGCGCCGCCCTTCATCCAGCGTGACGCCCGATGCGCCGACACGCACCGGTTCGCCCAGCATCCGCCCCAGGTTCGCAAGTACGGCATCAACGTTGGCCAGCACGTGCGACTCGCTTCTGCCCAGGCTCGAAAGCCCCAGCCGGGCCAGCGGATCATGCAGATGCCGCAGGTCCTGAGCACGCAGTGTCAGATAGTGCAGCAGATTCTCCAGGCTCGCCCGCCTGCTCCTGGGCACCCGCGACACCACCGCCGCGGCCGCCGCACGGGTCATGCGCCCGCGGAGCCGCAGCAATTCCCGGCGAACACCCGCGACCGCCAGACTGTCCTCGGTCCGGTCCATCGGCGCGATGCTAGTGACCACGCCCCCGCTCGCCCGGCTCCGAGCCCCGCCAACGCTCGCCTTTGCGGGCTTTGCCGTGAAATCTTCACGCTCGGCAACCCCATACGGGTCAGTGCCGGACGCGCATATCCTCACCCCCATCATCTCGGGAGCCCATCCGTGTCCACGCACCTGCCCGCGTTCCTCTCCGCCCTTCGCTCCGCTGCCGAAAGGGCCAAGGTCTTTGGCGAGATCACGCTTTCGCCCCGCATGCTCTCCTGCGCCGCCCCCGCCAGCGCGGCCCCCGCCGAGTACCGGATCGAGCTTGAGTCCGATGGGCTCTGGCTCTCGCTCAAGACACCCGACCGATACCTCAGCCAGTCCATCGAGCAGGATCTGGTCCACACCGGGGACAAGATCCACGATCTGATCTGCGATGAACTCATCGATGTGGGCCATCCGGACCCGCGACCGTACCCCGTCGAGCACTTCCGCGACACGGCCAAGCTCTTTACCTTCCGCACGCGTCTGAACATCGACCTCGGCGTGCCGCCGAGCGATCACACCGTTGACGCCACCTTCAAGCATCTGCTGGCCTTTGAGGCGGCCTTCAGCCACCTTGGCGATATGACCAGCGATGGCGACGACTGATGCGTCGGTGACTCCCGCCTCGGTGCCACTGTTATCCGCCCGTAGAGCCAAAAAGACAACCACCCCGACTCGCGTCGGGGTGGCTGGTGTGTATCAGCATTGATACAGGGTTCAGTGGCGACGGCGGAAGGCCATCACACCGCCCAGACCCAGCAGGGCCGCGGCGCCCGGCGTGGGAACCGCGCGGAACTCGGCCCACTCGACGACCAGCCGAGCCGTGCCCTCGTAGCCGGGGCCCATGCTCGCGCGAGCGTCGGCGTTGCCGAAGTCGCGATTGAGCGTGATGATGTCGGCCAGCGCCGAGTACGTCAGGTTGAACGTGCCGCCGCTCTGCACGAGGCTCGACAGCACGTTGTACGACTTGGTGAACGAATAGCCGACGCTGTTGGCCGTCAGGCCCGCGCTGGGCTCGGCAACGAACTGTCCCTCAACGAACACCGCGTCGATGCCGCCCGAGCGGCCGACCGTCGGGTTGCCCGAAGCGTTCGAGGCGTTGAAGCCCCAGGCGATGTCGTAGCTGCCGCTGCCGGCGTTGTTGCCCTCGACGATGGCGTTGACGCGGATCGAGTTGCCCGTGCTGGCGATCCCGCCGAAGGCCGACGTGAAGAAGCCCGCGCCGATCGTCGCGTCGACGAAGAACTTGCTGCGGCCCGTGTTGCCGCCGCCGATGACCTTCAGCAGCATCTGGTCAGCGCCCCAGCCAAGGCCGACTTCGAGTCGGGCCGCGACCGGCACGCGAACGATCTGGCCGAACGTCGCGATGCCGCCCGCGTCGGGCGCGGTGTTGTTCCAGTGGTTCAGCGAGACCTGACGCTGCTCCGTCGCGGAGCGCGGGAAGTTCGAGCCGGCGCTGGTGCCGCCGTAGCCGAAGTTGTAGTTGCGGAAGCCCGCCGGGCCGGGGGGCGAGCCGGTGCCGAAGTTGCCGAAGATCTGACGCTGCACGTACTGCTGCGCCGAAACGTCGCCGCCGGTGAACCACGGCGTGCCCGGCTCATCCATCACGCCGAACGACGTGTCGGTGAACGGGCCGGTCGTCTGACCGTTTCCGCCGCCGCGCGGCGTACCCTGAGGGCCCGTGTCATACGAGCCCGTGCCGACCGCCTGCCAGGTCCAACCGCTCGGCAGCGTGGTGTTGCTCGGGGCCGCAACCGCAGAGCCCGCGCACGCCGCGACGAACGCGGCAGAAACAATGATCAACTTGAACAGCATTTCTCTCTCTCCTCTGTGCGAGACGCAACCTGACCCGGATCTCCCGGGCCTCTCCCCACTATAGGCCAAGAGAAAACCGACGCAATACTCGCGCTCTGGTTCGAGTGGTCCCCGGGTGAATCACCGATCACCGGCGTCAAACTACGAAATATCGTAGTTCGCCAAGGACAATCTGGGCAACTTTGGCGATGTTATCGGGCGTTCGCCCGATACCAGTCGATCGTCCGTCGGAGGCCTTCTTCAAAGCCGACTTTGGCCTGCCATCCCAGCAACTTCTTGGCCCGCTGGGTGTCCAGGCACCGCCGCGGCTGGCCGTCGGGCTTGGTCGAATCCCAGACGATGTCGCCCTTGAAGCCTGTCAGGCGGACAATCAGCTCGACCAGGTCCTTGATCGTGATCTCGAAACTGGCGCCGAGGTTGATCGGCGTCGGGTCGTCCATCACCTCCGCCGAGCGCAGGATGCCCTCCGCGGCGTCTTCGGAGAACAGGAACTCTCGGCTGGCCTTGCCCGTTCCCCAGCAGACGATCTGCTTGTCGCCGCGATTCTGGGCCTCGATGCACTTGCGGATCAGCGCGGGGATGACGTGGCTGGACTCGAGGTCGAAGTTGTCCTCCGGGCCGTAGAGGTTCACGGGCAGGACATACGCCGACTTCATGCTGTACTGGAGCTTGTACGCATCGAGCATCTGCCACGCGGCCTTCTTGGCCACGCCGTACGGTGCGTTGGTCTCTTCGGGGTAGCCGTTCCAGAGCTCATCCTCGACGAATGGGACGGGCGTGAACTTGGGATAGGCGCAGATCGTGCCAACTTGGACGAACTTGCCGCCACGATCGACCATGCCGTCGGCGCGGGCCAACTCGATGAGGTGCAGCGCCATGGCCATGTTGGCGAAGAAGTAGCGACCGGGGCTCTTGCGGTTGGCGCCGATTCCGCCGACTTCCGCCGCCAAGTGGATGACCACATCGGCCTTTTGGCCGGGGAAGGCGTCCTTGTACAGGCGGGCCACATCACCCTCGCGGGTCAGATCGAAGTCCTTGCGGCGGGGCACGAAGATGTGCTGAGGCGATACGCCGCGCGCGTGAAGGCCCTTGACGACACACTTGCCCAGAAACCCGGCGCCGCCGGTGACGATGATGCGCTTGCCCTTGAGGTCCATATTGGGCGGAGGGTATGCGTCGTGGGCGTCGCTGCGTGATTCGAGATCAGTGCGGAGCGAAGAACCCGGCGGTATCGGTCACGCCGTCACTGGTCCAAGTCCGCCGCCATGAGGCGGTGGCGTCCGAGAACTTCTGCCAGAGCGGGCCATCGGGCGGACCGTCGGCGCGGAGGCTGGCGGGGGCGTGGGTGGGGTGAGGCAGGTGACGGTTGACGTTGTCGACCAGAATCAACCCGCCGGGCCGGATATGGGCCAGGGCCCACATCGCCGCGTGATCTCGGTTGATGCCGTCAACCAGGATCACGTCGGCCTTTCCATCGGGCGAGTGGGCGGCAAGTGCCGCGTCCACGGGCGCGATGTAGCTTTCGGGTGTGCGTTCCACGCGGAGGTACGTGACGTTTTTCAGGCCTTTGGCGGCCAGTTCCTTGGTCACGTGGGAATGCCACTGTTCGTTGTGCTCCGCCGAGATCACGTGCGCGGTGCGTCGCGCAAACCACATGGTCGATCTCCCGGAGCCGAACTCAACGAGGACATCGGTTGAGCGCAGGTACCCGGAGAGAAAGTCGATCATCGTCCGGGTAAGCCACGGCGCTTCTGGGTGGGCGCGCTGATAGCGCGAGAGCATGAGGCGGTTGACGACATACCGAGGAGTCCAGTGCGACTTGAGCATGAGGCCAGTCTCCGACATCGGGAAAAGTGCGGTGCAGGTTTGCCGCGGCGGGACAAAGCCGCATGGGTCTCTCCTGAGACCATACCACAAGAAGGAGACCAGGACATATCATTCCTTCAAATCAATTCCATTGCAGTACCTAGGTAGTGTGGTATTCTCCCGTCTATGGCGAGCACACCTTCACATATCGGTGTTTGGAATCGGTGCTAACGGCTGCTCGGGCGGGTTATTCGATTGCCGCTGCGGCTGATTCCGCCGGCGATGGTTGTGAGGGTGGTTCGCGGCCCGTTGGTCGGTGCTCGGTGGATCGCGGGTGCGCACATTCATGGCTGCTGGCTCGGGACGTACGAGCGTGACAAGGCGGAGCTCTTTGCGGGCATGGTGACGCAGGGCGGTGTGCTCTACGACATCGTGGCGAATGTCGGGTACTACGCGATCATGGGTGGGCGATGTGTCGGCCCGTCGGGGCAGGTGTACGCCTTCGAGCCGGTGCCGCGGAACGTCGGGTTTCTGCGTCGGCACATCGAGATCAATGGTCTGCGGAATGTCAGCGTGATCGAGGCCGGCGTGAGCGATGCGCCGGGCGAAACGACCTTTGACCTTGGGCCGAATCCGGCGATGGGTCACATCGCTTCCACGACGGCGGTGCAGTCGGTGGGCAGGTCGCTGACGATTCGGCTTGAGTCCATCGACGATCTTCTGAACAAGGGGCGGCTGCGTCCGCCGAACTGGGTGAAGATCGACGTTGAAGGTGCTGAGGAGCTGGTGCTGGCCGGGATGCGCGGCTGTCTGATGGCCCATAAGCCGACGATCCTGCTGGCGACGCACAGCCCCGCGCTGCACGCCTCGTGCGACGCGACGCTTCGGGCTCTGGGATACTCGACGCGCACGCTTGAGGATCCATCCGTGTTCGACGGTCGGGGCGAGCTTCTGGCGACACCCGCCTGATGCGGGCGTGATGTGCCGCGCTGCGAGAACCGCGCGGTGGCGGGGTGCGTAGACGGTGGGGGAGGGGGCCGGGCGTCGGGACGGACGCGGGCATTCCTGTCGGGCTATGTTGTCGCCCCGGCGCGGGCTCGCCGCGCCACGGAGCGGCCACGCGTGACGACCGGTGAACCGGACAACTCGGCGACTGACGGATCGGCTCCCAGGCCCGGCGGTACGGGCTCGACGTCCGCGGCGATGGGCCAGACGGTTGGCCGCGGTCTGTCGGTCGCGCTGCTCTCCAACGCGGGGGCCAAGGGGCTGGCGATCATCGCGCAGGTGGTGCTCGGGCTCTGTCTGACGCTCGAGGACTTTGGCCTCTTTGCGCTGACGCTGTCGGTGCAGATGTTCATCCAGACATTCCGGGACGGCGGGGTGCGAGATTACCTGGTCACCAGAGCGCAGGATCACGACCGGCTCATCGGGCCGTGCTTCTGGCTGGCGATGACGATCAACGTGATCGTCGCGCTGGCGCTGGGGATCGCCGGGCACATCATCGCGGCGATTTATGTTCATGGCGACTTCGGCGCGCGGGCGAGCGAGTTGCCCCTGCTGCTGTGGCTGACGGCGGTCGCCGTACCCATCTCCACGATCCCGTCGGTGCTGCTTGCGAAACTGCGCATCGACCTGCGTTTCGAGGCGATCGCGTGGATGACGATCGTCAAGTCGCTGGTGCAGTACGCCGGTTCGATCTGGATGGCGCTGGCGGGCTTCGGCGTGCTTTCGCTGGTGGTGCCGCTTGTGGTCGCGACGATCGTTGAGGCGGTCATGGCCTGCGTGCTCAACCGGGCGCAGCCGTGGCGGAGTGCGCCGAATGTGAGGATGTGGGGCCCGGTGATGAAGGACTCGGGCTGGCTGATCGCTTCTTCTGCCGCGTGCGGCGTGTCGAACTTCGGCTACTACCTGCCCGCGGGGTACTTTGTCTCATCGGCGACGATGGGGGCGTACTACTTCGCCGTATCGCTGCTGATGCAGGTCGAGACGTTCCTAACCAGCGCCTTGCAGAGCACGATGCTCCCGGTGCTCGTGCGGCTGAGGAACGAGCGTGAGCGTTTCGCCGAGGCGGCGCTGCGTCTGACGCGCTCGCTCGTGCTGCTGTGCACGCCGCTGACGCTCGGTCTGGCGGCGGTGTTTCCGCTGCTCGATGCGCTGATCTGGAACGGCAAGTTCCACACTTCCACGCTTGTGCTGATCGTGCTGGCGGTCGGCTATCCGGTGCGTGCGGTGATGGTTGTCGTGCCCTGGTCCGTGCTGCAGGCGCAGGGGCGGTTCAAGGAACTCTTCTTCATGTGGCTACGCAACGGCATCGGCATGGCGCTGGCGTGCCTGGTCGGTGCGCTGTGGTGGCGCGAGTCACCGCTGGGCATGGCGATCGTCGTGTCGACCTTCCTGCTCAGTTCGTCGATTCTGAGCGTGGTGGTGACGCTCCGGCCGTTCGGGCCGCGGGCTGGCGTCATCGCGTGGGCGTGTGTCAAGTCGCTGAGTCTCGGCGTCGTGTCGATGGGGGTTGCGCTGGTGGCCGAGGTGGTCATCGCGCCGATGCTCGGCCGCGCGTCGGTGTGGATGAACCTCGAAGTGGTGCTCGAGCGTCCGGAGGAGTGGCTGTCGTTCGAGATGCTGTCGCTGGTAACGCACGCCGCGGCGATCGGCGCGGTTGTCGCGGGGGTGTACGCCGTGCTGGTGCGCATGCTGGCGACCAAGGACCTGCGCGACTTCCTGAGCGTCGCGCCGGCGAAACTCGGCGGGCTGGCGCGGCGGGTGATGCTGCTGCGTTGAGGCGAGCAGACCGAACGGCGGCGAGCAGTGCTCGTCGTTTCCGAGAGCGTTCAGCGAAAAAGCGGGCTCAGCGGGCCGGGGTGGTGCTCGGCGAACTGCCCGCGTTCGTGAGTTTCGGGTCGGCCACGATCGTGATCGGGATCGTGCGCTGCGCCTGCGTGCCCGCGGCGATGTCCCGCACCGTGACCTTCAGTGAGTAGGTCCCGATGCTCAGTGTCGCGGGCAGTTCGATGCGCTGGGTCAGGAACCAGTCGCGCGGGGGCGTCCGCCCGGCTTCGCGGGCGACCTGCTCGGGGCTGTGCCAGGCGAGCGTGCCGTCGGCGTGGTAGAGGCTCCACTGCTGGCCGAGGTGCACGAGGTAGCGGGCCTCCGGATCGGCGTTGGCCGGCGGTTCGCCCGCCGCGGGTGACGAGCCGCTGAGCTCGGTCACGCTGAAGCGGTCGACCTCCGTGTACAGAATCGCCCGCACGGGACGCGCGGCCAGAAACGTCGTTGTTCGGAACGGGGTGAAGCGGCCGAAGCCATCGACGCGTGTGCACAGCACCGCGCTGGGAATGCTCAGGCTCTTGAGGGCGGCGCTGCGTCGCGCGGCCTCGTCGAGAAGTTGGGCGATCGCACGGGCGTCGAGGGTGGTGTTCGTCGCCGGGGCGGTGCCGGGTGTCGGGCCGCCGGTGGTCAGCATCGAGCGTGTGAGCGATTCGACCGCGTCCAGTGCCGCGAGTTGCTGCGGCGAGAGGCGGGCCCGTACGCGTGAGAGTTCGGCGGCGCTGGCGGTGTCGGGCGTGCCGGTCTGGGTGGCGATGCTCGAGACCATCGCCAGCGACAGGGCCAGACGCAGGTCGGCATCGGGCGCGGGCGAAGTCGAGTCGCCGGGGGCGGCGAGCGAGCGGGCGAGTTGGGCGATCAGCGCCTCGCGTTGCTCGCCGGTGCTTGCGGCGGCGGTGCCCTCCGCGGCCGGGGTGAACGCCGGCGTGGTCGTCGGCGCTTCCGCGGCGGCCGGCGAAGGCGATGCGAATGCGCTCGATGGGAGGGACGAATCGGCCGCGCTCGCGTCGTTCGCGATGGTGGTCGACGCGGGCTCGGGCTCGGTCGGCGGTGGGGGGGCATCCAGCCGCGGGCGGCGTGGCTGGTCGGCCCGCGAGGCGCGGGTGGGTTCGGCTGGCTCGCGCTCGGGCTGGGGATCCGTTGTCGCGATGGGCTGGGCGAGGGCGTCGAGCTTCGCGCGGCGCTGCGGGTCCACACCCGCGAAGGTCTCGCGGAGGCCCTCGGCGATCGACGCGTCGCCCTGGGGCGAGGCCGCCGATTCCGGCCCGCGATCAGCCGTGGCCTCGGTGGTGCTTGCGCAGCCAGCGAGCAGCGAGAGTGCGCAGGCTGCCAGCGCGGAGGCTCCGCGAGAGCACGTCTTCCGCCGCGATGCGGCGGCGCGGGTGTTGAGATCGTTCATCGGCGTGATCGTCATCCGGGGCCTCCTGCCCGCTGGCGGTGCGATCGGGAAAAGGGCCATCCTGGCCCACGGCGGGACGTGTCGGCGCGGGCGCACGGGCAGCCCGGGGCCAGCGAACCGACTATTGGTCTATCGGCCGATCACCCGCCCAGCCTTGCAAAGTGCAGGGTCAGCATCTCGAGGTTGCGGATCTGGTCGCCTTCGCCGGACTTGTTCTTGCGGTCGGTTTCGATGGCGTGGCGGAAGAGCTCGTGAGCCGCGGCCGGGGAAAGCCGCTCGGCGATGCGGAGAATCGAGTCGCCCGTTCTGCCCCAGAGTTTCACCTTTCCGGCCACGGAGCGGGGATTTTCGCCGCTGGCCAGGCCGCGTGCCGCGCCGTCGAGTTTGCGGGCCAGGTCGACGTACGCGATGCCGATGGCGACCGGATCGTGATCGGAGACTTCGAGCGCGCGGCGGAGCTGGCGGATGGCCTCGGCGGGGTTGCCGCTGAGGGCGTGGATCTGGATGTCCCAGAGTTGCTCTTCGCGTGAGTCGCCGACAAGCGCTCGGACCATTTCGCGGGTGATGGTGGGTCTGGGTGTGGCCTTGTCCGCCGGGCCGGACTTGACGGCCGAGGCGGGAACGGGTGACTCGGCGTTTTCGGCTGCGAGCACCGCGAGTTTGTCCAGATCGCTGTCCAGCCGCGCCATGCTCACGCCGGAGAGGTTGATCAGTTCGGCCGCGGCATCGGGCGTGAGGATGCAGCCGTGATGCGTGCGGGCGCGGTCGGTGGCCCACCTGGCCGCCTCGAAAGCATCCATGGGCATGTACTTGACGATGATGCCGCCGGCGTCGGCGATGATCTTGTCGAGTTTGCCCGCGCGCCAGGTGCCGGCGCGAAGCACCAGTGTGCTGGCGGGTTCGGGCTTCTGGGCGTAGGACTCGAGCATGGCCCGTGGCGTGCGGGTCGAGGATGAGGGGGCGGCCGCGAGCGCCGGCGAAGCGCCGCCTTCGGCGGCAGCCTCATCCTCCCTTTCCTTCATCAGCAGGTCGGCGTTATCGACCACGACGAGTTTGTGCGTGGCGATGAGGCCGACGGAGCGGAGCTCATCGAGGACATCGGCAACGCGGGCGGAGTTGCCGTCGAAGGTGATCAGGTCGCACTGGCCGTGGAGCGACTCGAGCGCGGCGCGGATGGCGGAGGTCTTGTCGAGAATGAGGGAGCGCTCCTCGCCGTGAAGCACGGCGATGGGCGGCACACCCGCGGGGGCCTGAGCGGGGGCTGATGCGGCGGACTTGGATGATGCTGGGGCCTTGGCCATCGGCGCGAGCGTAGGTCGGCCCGGGGCGGCCAGGGATGGTAGAGTCAGTGCATGCTGGTGCTCACGGTGATTCAGGGGCCCGACAAGGGGCGGACGTTCGAACTGCCCGACGCCGAGCCGCAGTTGGTGGGGCGTTCGAGCGAGGCGCTGCCGCTGGCGGACAACACGGTGTCGCGTCGGCACGCGGAGCTGACGCCCGACAGCGGGCTGTGGTACATCCGCGACCTTGGCTCTCAGAACGGGACGTTCGTCAACGGGCAGAAGATCGCGGGACGGACGCAGCTGCGCGCCGGCGACCAGATCCGCACCGGGGCGACGCTGTTCGTGTTCGGGCGCTCGCGTGAGCGGAGCGACCTTGATACGGTGCGGCTGGTGCCGGCATCGCAGATGGACTCGGCCGTGCAGCGGGCGATCGCCAGCAACGAGGACTCGGTGCTGCTGTCCGATGAGGACCCGGCGCAGCACGCGACGGATCACCTGCGGATTCTGTATCGGATCACGGCGCTGACGGCCCGTGCGCCGGATCAGGAGGAACTGCTCAAGGCGGTGATGGACGTGGTGTTCGAGGAGTTCCGTCCCGAACGCGGCGTGATCGCGCTGATCGATCAGGGCGATCTGTCGACCATGCAGCCGGCGGTGGTGCGGTACGCCGAGAACGAGGGCGCGGACAAGCCGGAGAAGCAGGCGCCGCCCGCGCAGCAGCCGACCGCGCAGCAGCCATCCGCGCAGCAGTCCACCGGGCAGAAGGGTGCCGCCCGGCAGATCCAGGTCTCGCGCTCGATCGTGCAGCACGTCGTGGCCAAGGGCGAGGGCGTGCTCTGCTCCAACGCCATGACCGACCCGCGATTCAAGGGCACGGACAACTCGCTCGGCGACAGCATCGCGCGGTTGAACATCCGCTCGGCGATCTGCGCGCCCATCCGCGCGCGCGACCGGACCTTCGGCGTGCTGTACATCGACTGCTCGTCCGCCCACCGCACGTTCACCAGCGAGCAGCTGGCGCTGCTCAACGCCATCGGCCAGCACGCGGGGCTGGCGATGGCCAACGCCGAGCTGTACGCGCAGAAACTCCAGGGCGAGCGTCTGGCCGCGATGGGCGAGACCGTCGCGAGCCTGAGCCATTCGATCAAGAACATTCTCCAGGGTTTGCGCAGCGGCGCGGATGTTGTGGAACTCGGCCTGAAGAAGGGCGACCTTCAGGTCTCCACCGGCGGTTGGGGGATCCTCAAGCGGAACCTGGACCGCATCATGTCGCTGACGATGAACATGCTCGCGTACTCGCGCCCGCGCACGCTGGAGGTCGAACTGACGCGTGTCAACGCGCTGCTGGATGACTGCGCCGCGCTGATCCGCGACAAGTGCTCGTCCCGCGGCGTGGGACTGATCATCGACGCGGAGGCCGATATGCCCCCGGTGCCGCTCGATGCGGGGCAGATGCACCAGGCGATCATGAACCTCCTGACCAACGCCGTCGAAGCGGTGGAGCCCAACACGGGTGTGGTGACGGTCAAGGCGGGCTTCCGCCCGGCGGGCACGCGCCAGCGCGACGGCTCGCGCAGCAGCGTCGGCGAACTGAGCATCCGCGTACAGGACAACGGCCCGGGCGTGCCGGCGGAGATGCACAAGCGCGTGTTCGAGCCGTTCTTCTCGACCAAGGGCCTCCGCGGCACGGGCCTCGGACTGGCGGTGACCAAGCGCATCGTCGAGTTGCACGCCGGGCGGATCGAACTGCTCAGCCACCCCGACCGCGGCGCGACCTTCACGATCATCCTGCCCATCGACCCGGCGCACATGGATCCATCGGCCACGGCCCAGAGCAACAAGCCGCAGCAGGAGGCCAGGCGGTTCATGTGACCGTGCCGGCCGACGCGGCAGCTCAGGCCAGTCGAGCGATTCGCCGCCCGATCCACTCGATCGAGAGCAGGACCAGCACCGCCAGCAGCGCGGGCCACGTGTCCCAGAGCGTGCGCTGATCGGCGATGCCCTCGATCCGCACCTCGCGCCGCGGCAGCAGTCGCGGCAACTCGCTCAGTTCGCCCTCGCCGAGCACGCGCCCGCCGGTGACGCGGCTGAGTTCGGCCAGTCGCGCGTGATCCGTTTCCGGACGCAGCAGTTCGTCGTCCGGGCGGACCACCACCGCGTCGAGCGACATCGGCGTCGCCGAGAGCAGCGCGTCGGTGACGTTCACGCGATACGCGCCCGCGCGCTGCGGCACCCATGCGCCGACGAATGTGCGCGAGCCCTCGCCCGGCCCGCCGCCGCCTACGGGGCGGAGCGTCAGGTCCGTCGCGATGCCCTGCTGATCCGTCGGCTCGACTCGAACGGCGATCGACGCGGGGCGGGCGTCGATGAGCGACTGGTCCACCAGTTCCACGCTCACGCGCACGGTCTGGCCCACCTCCGCACGCTGCGGGCTGAGTTCCAGCAGCGCGGGGCGGCCGGAGCGCTCGACGCTCTCGCGGCCGAGAAGGCGGAGCAACTGCAGGTAGAAACGCTCGGGCAGATCCTCGCCGCGCCCGTAGCGCCAGCGCCAGACCTCATCGGTCGCGACATACACCACGCGCCCCGCACCGAAGCGCATGGTCAGCACCAGCGGTGTCGGTGCGCCCACGCCATCGACCGGCACGCCGAAGGCCAGCGCCTCGGCGCCGGGCTTGAGCCGTGCGGGCTCCAGTCGCTGGGCCCAGCGCAGCCGCGACCAGCCCGTCGCCGGGTCGCTGATAACGGCGGGCCAGAATGCGTCCGCACTCGCGGCTCCGGCGGTGGTCGTGTCGCCGGAGGAGACACTGACGCCCGCGCTGGCGGGGTCGGCGTCGCTCAGCCGCATGACGCCCAGCGTGCGCGACAGCGGCGCGGGCGCGACGGTCACGTCCCGGTCCCACGTGCGCAGCGGCGAGTCGCCATCGAGCGTCACGGGGAGCAGGTCGGCCAGCGGCGTGCCGCGCCAGGACTGCGGCGTGTCGCCCGGCCCGGCGATCCACATCAGGCCCGCACCGCCGACGCTCACGCGTCGTCGGATCTGCTCGATCTGTTCCGGGCTCATGACCTCCGGGCCCATGTCGCCGATCATGATCACGTCGAACGCGTCCCACTCGCTGTGCGAAACCGGCACGCTCTGGAGGTTGATCGAACCCTCGGCGAGGAACCGCCGGCCCGCCGCGAGAACGAGCGACGCGAATTCCATCGACCTTTCGCGCGAGAGGATGTTCTTGAGGAAGCGGTGCTCCCATCTTGGCGTGCCGTCAAGGGACAGGACGCGCATCGGGCGATCGACGATCGTCACCGCGACGCTCGCGCTGTCGTTGCCGGGGACAAGGTCCGGGCCGGCCGCGGTGCCCTCGCTGCGCACGCGAACCTGATACGAAGATCGACCCGCCAGCGAGGGCGTGGTCGTCAGCGTGACTTTCTGAGGCGGGCGCAGTGCCGAGGCCGATGTGTCGCCTTCGCTCGCGGTGTCCGTCGGCAGCGCGGGCCACTGCACCAGACGTTGATCGACGACGCGACCGGTCGCGGTGTCGACGAGTTCCACGATGCTTGCGCTCGCCGCGGTTCCGCCGCCGCGACGCTCGACGACCGCTTCGATCGGGACAAGGTCATTGGCGAAGGCCGCGCCGGGGCCCGTGGCACGGACGACGGCCAGATCCGCAAGCGCCGCCGCGCTGCCCAGCGGGAGCGTGAAGACCGGCACGCGTTCGGCGATGAGCCGTCGGACGAGGGCACGACCGGGCTCATCGGTCGATCGCCCATCGCTGATGAGCACGATGCCCGAGAGCGGCCGCGCCGCGGCACGCTGAAGGGCCGATTCCAGCGCCGCGCCGATGTTCGTCCGTTGGCCCTCCGGTGCGCTCAGGGCCCAGGGGCCGAGCGTGGCGGGGCTCGCGCTGCCGTTGCCCGAGCTGCCGTCGTTCGTGTTGTCGCGGCCTTCGCCGGCGTTCGCCTCGCTCGGGGGCAGGTCGAACGTCCCGCTCTCAAAGCCCAGCGGTACGAGTGTCCGTTCGCGTGCCAGTTCCGCGAACGCCGGCGCGGCGCGTTGCAGGGCCGAGCGCAACTGCTCCTCGCGCGTCCGCAGCGAATCCGAGCCCGCATCGGCCGGCGCATCGGTGATCGACATCGATCCCGAGCGATCGACCAGCACCAGCACCCAGTCGCGCTCGAGCGTCTCGATCGGCTTGATGAGTTTCGGACCCGTCAGCAGCAGCAGCACCAGCAGAAGCAGGAGCGCGCGAACGCCCGCGAGCGATGCCGCGGCCCAGCGCGGCGCATCGAGTTTGCGGTACGACCACCACGCCAGCGCACACGCGGCGACCGCCGCGAGCGCCCACTCCCACGTGGCCAGCGGATATGTGAAGACCAGTTCCACGCCATCGCGCCCGGGCGTGAGTCCGCCGGTGCCGAACAGGCCGCTCAGCATGCCCGCGTCGTCAGTTCGCACGCGTGCCTCCCGTCCCGCTCGCGCCGACAGCTCCGCCGGAGCCACCGATCATGGACCCGCCCGGCGTGATGCTCGCCCAGCGTGCCAACGCGAGTTCGATCAGCGCCAGCAGCAGCACGCCGGCCAGCAGAATCGGCCCCGTCGGGATCCCCGCGGCGATGCCCGCGCCCCACAGGCCCGAGAGCGACGTGGTCCGCACGCTCATGGAAGATTGGGCCGCCGGTGGCGTGTCGCCCGACGCGGTCTGGTCCAAATCCAGCCACAGCACCTGTGTCGCGCCGCGGTCGCGCTCGGCGCGGGTGAGATCATCGTCTCCGGGTGCTGCGGGGTTGGCAGCACCCGCCGCGCTCGCGGGCAGCAGACCGCTGAGCCATTGCCCAACGGCCGCGCGGTTCTGCGGCGAGATGTCGGCCCCGCGAGCGTCGGGGTTGATCGCGACCAGCCCACGATCTCCGGCCGCAGCGTCGAACGCGGCGTACAGCCCCGCGCGCCGGATCGTCAGCGGCCGATCCCGCTGCGCCGCATCGAGCGTGATCGGCTGCGCTGCCGCACCCGGAGCGTCAGAGTTCAGCGTGTCGTTCGCGCCGCCGATCGGGCGGAGTTCTGTCGCTTCTGCGGGCATGACAAACGGCACGCCGGCGGTCAGCGTCAGCGCCGGGCGAGCACGCGAAATGCCCTGCCGCACCAGTTCCTGCAGCAGCGGGACCATCAGCGGCTTGGCGGGCAGATCGGTCCATGCCGTGTTCAGCGACACACCCATGTAGACGAACACCCCGCGCCCCGCGGCACCGGCTTGTGTCCCCGTCGGCCTCCAGGCGACGACCAGCGGCGGGCCGGGCTCGAGCCTCAGCAGCACCGTTGCGCCGCGATTGACCTGGACCGGCGCGAGCGTGCGCATCACGCGCACGGGCGGGAGCAGGTCCTCGAGTTCCGCACGCACCGTCGCGAGCAGATCAATCGGCGACGCGTCGGCCGCGGGAACGCCCGGCTGGCGTGCGGGCGCCTGTGTGTTCGGCGGCGTGTTCGGCGATGTGTCCGGATTGTTCGGCTCCGCGGTCGCGTTTGACCGGCCCGCCGGGGTGTTGTTGCCGGTGGTGCCCGCATCGCGATTGCTATCGGAGCGAGCATCGGCTCGCGTGTTGACCAATCCTGGCGCGGGCGCCACCAGCCGGGCGGGTGCGCCGGTGCCGCCATCAGCCGGGGCGATGTCTCGAACCTCGCGCTCGATGGTCATCGGCGCGTTGAGCACGCGGACCATCGAGTCCGGCCACGCCTGCACGCCGGCATCCGCACCGGGCCAGATGATCACCAGCCCGCCCGTGCTGGCAAAGGTGTTCAGGCGTTGCCAGGCCTCATCATCGAGGCGTTGCGGCGAGAAGACCAGCGCCGCATCCAGCCCCGCGAGCCGCGCGCTGTCCACGCCCGCGGGATCGATATCGCTGAGTTCCAGCCCCGCGCTGCCGGCGAGTGTCGGACGCAGCGCCAGCGCCGCCCACTGGCCCGCGGGGATCGAGTCCGGGTCGCGTGCCATCACGCCGACGCCGCTGGCCGCGCCCGCGGCGGGCTGCTCGCTGATGAGCCCGATGCGCAGTGCCGTGCGGGCCTCGATCGGCGAGCGCTGCGTGTTGTCGGCCACGAGCGCATCGGCATCGATGCTGGCGCTGAGCAGCGCGGTGCTGCTCGCGCCGCCGGGCGGGGCGGGAAGCGACACGGTTATGACCGAGCTGCGCTGCCCCGGCTCGAAGCGTGCTTCGACGACCGACGCGGACCCCGCACTCGTTCCGGTTCTCGGGCCGGAATCAGCACCGCCGGTCCGCTGCGCGTCGCTCCACGACAGCCGCACCGGAACACTCAGCGGGCGGTCGATCTGCGTGCCGGAGCGGATGAGTTCGACCGATGCGGTCTGCGCCAGCGCCGTGTCGCCGACCAGCGAGACCTGGCGCAGCGGCGCGAGCCGCGCGATGCCCACGTTCGATGTTCCCGCCGCGTTCGGTGTGCCGGCTCCGGTCGCGGCCAGATCCCGCCCCGCCGCGGCGACGCGGACGCCCGCGGGCAGTCGCGCCAGTGGCTGCGTCAGTTCGGCGCTGCCCTGGGCAAAATCGCTCAGCAGGACCACGAGCGTGCGTGTCGGATCGATCGCCTCGGACGACGCCGGCGCGTCCGAACCGGATTCAGCGCGAGCCGCGCCGCTGATTCCGCGGCTGACCTGCGCGATCGCTCCGGGCCAGTCCGCCGCGCTGTCCGTCGGGGCGAGCGTGTCGAGCAGTTCGAGCAGACCGGAGATGCCGGTCGTCGGCGGCATGACGACCGCTTCGCTCGGCCCGGCCAGCAGCACGAGCCCCGCGCGGTCGCCCGCACCGGGATTCAGGTCCGCGAGGATCGTCCGAGCCGCGGCGATGTGACGCTCGAGGGCCGATCGCCCATCGATCGTCAGACCCGAAGCGATCGAGTTGTCGATGACCAGCACAACGCTGCGCCCGCCCGGTCCGGCGTTCTGCCCCACGCCAAGCAGCGGGCGGCCCAGCGCCAGCGCGAGCATCGCCAGCAGCAGGCACCGCGCCGCCAGCAGCAGCCAGCGCTGCACCAGCAGACGCCGACGCGTGCGCTTGAAGGCCTCCTGCACAAAGCGCATCGCCGCCCACGGCACCGGGCGACGCCGACGACGCATGAGCAGATGGATCGCGATCGGAATCGCGATCGACAACAGCCCGGCGGTCAGGATTGCGGCGTTGAGAAAGGTCATGAACGATCGATGCTTGCTGCGTCCGCTTTGGTTCCTGTACGGGTGCTCAGGTCGACTTCTTGAGTTTCATTCGTGCGTGGCGGAAGGCCAGGAACGCGCTCAGCGGCGGGCCCAGCCAGTCGTGCGTGTTGATCACCATGTAGTCAAAGCCGAGCCCCCGCGCCGAGCGTTCGACCTCCTGCAGGTGCGCGTTCAGGGCCGCGAGATACTCGGCGCGGATCGCCCGTGGGTCGATCTTCAGCAGCCCCTCGCCCTCGAGCCCTTGAAGCGGTGCTTCATCGCGCAGCGAGAAGTCGCGCTCGGCCTGATCGAGCACCTCCACGATGATGCAGTCGTGCCCGCGGTAGCGGATGCGCGAGAGCGCCTGGCGAACCCGTGCCGCGTCCTCGAACAGATCGCTGAGGATCACCAGCAGGCAGCGGTTGGTCAGCCGCCCCAGCACCTGATCGATGACGCGCACGATGTCCGTGCTCTGCTCGACCGGGTTCATGCTCAGGGTCGAGACGATCTGCCTCCACGTTCCCGGCGCGCTGCTCTGCTTGAGGATCCGCTTGACCTCATCGGCGAAGGTCACCAGCCCGACACGATCGCCCTGGCGCAGGCAGATGTAACTCATCGCCGCGGCGACCGCGGTCGCGTGGTCGTACTTGCTCCAGTTCTCGCGACCATCGGGGCTGCGCGTGCGCCCCACGCCGCTGGCCTCGGCGAACGACCGCGACCCGTACCGCATCGATCCCGAGCAGTCCACCAGCAGCACCAGGTCGAGATTCGTTTCCTGCTGATACTGCTTGAGGTGCAGCTTGTCCGTGCGCCCGTAGACCTTCCAGTCCAGGTGGCGGATGTCGTCGCCCTGCACATACGGGCGGTGCTGCGCGAACTCCACGCTATAGCCCTGATACGGCGAGCGGTGCTGCCCGCTCATGACGCCCTCGACGATGTGCTTGGCGCGGAGTTCAAGCGTGCCCAGACGGCTGAGCGTCTGCGGGTGCAGGTAGAGCTGGGCGTCGCCCATGCTCCCCGCCCGGCTCGGCACCACGCTGGGCTCTGCCCCGTCGCTCGTTGAACGCTCCTCCGGCATCGGGTCAGTGTATGGGTTGCCCGGGGCGGGGCTGCCCGATCATCGAGGTGGTCCACACTTGGCCCCTTGGTGGCCCCGAGCGCTCAGGTGTGCTAGGTTCAGGTCATGAGCAATGGCAACAACCCGTACGCTCCCGATGCATTCAGCTCCCGCCAGCCCCAGAGCGGCCCGCAGGCCCCCGATCCCTTCGGTGACAACGCGCCGCGCATCAGCAAGATGGCCATCACCTCGCTGGTGCTTGCGCTGATCTGCTGCATCCCGCCTTTGCCGAGCATCGCCGTTGCCTTCGGCGCGGGCGCGCTCATCCGCATTCGCGGGGCCAACGGGCGGCTCACCGGCACCGTGCTGGCCATCTTCGGCGTCATTCTGGGGCTGATTTTCTCGGCAATCCAGATCGCCTTCATCGTCGGCGCGGCACAGATCTACCGCAATGTCGATCGCTTTGTCAGCCAGCCCGCTCGACTGATCGTCGCCGATGTGGCCAAGAACGATCCGACCAACATCCGCGCACTTCTCGACCCCGCCGGCAAGATCACCGACTCGCAGATCACCGACTGGTTCGCTCGCGTCAACAGCGAACTCGGCGCGCTCAAGGGCGAGAGCGTCCGCGGCGACGCGGCGATGGCTATCCAGGAGGCGGCTCAGAAGGCCGCAACGCTCGGCGCATTCCCGCTGCCCGCGCCGTTGCAGTTCAGTTTCGAAAAGGGCGACGCCGGGCTTGTGTTCTTCCTGCCCTCAGCCGACGTGGTTATGCGGACGATGTTCTTCGGCGCCGACCCGCGATCGCTGGTCACCGATATCGCCATGGTCACGCCCGATGGCAAAGTCATCCGCCTGCGCAACGGCGGCCTGCCCGCTTCGGCCAACCCGCCCGTCCCGGCGCCGCAACTGCCCGCACCATCGCAGCCCTGACCCTGACACCCATGCCCGACACCATCTTCGGCAAGATCATCCGCGGCGAGATTCCCTGCCACAAGGTCTATGAAGACGACCGCGTGCTGGCGTTTCTCGATGTTTTTCCGCTCAGCCCGGGGCACACGCTGGTGATACCCAAGGAGGCGGTCGCGACGCTGGATCAACTCAGCGACGAGTCCGCCGCGGCCGTCGGCCGGGTGCTGCCGCGGATCTGCCGTGCTGTGATGAAGGCGACGGGGACCACGGCGTACAACCTGCTTCAGAACAACGGATCTTCGGCCCACCAGGCCGTTTTTCACGTCCACTTCCACATCATCCCAAAGGCCGATGAGTCGCACGGTCTGGGGATCATCTGGAAGGCCGGCAAGCTTGATCCATCGCAGGGGGCGAACTTGGCCCAGCGGATTGCCTCAGCGCTCTGAGGCACGGCTCTGGGGCAGGGCTCTGAAGCGGGGCGATGAGCCAACAAAAACACCCGCGACCTGGGGAGGACGCGGGTGCGTGAATTGATCGCACAGTGGACGACGAAGGGTCGTCGTCGATGTCGGTTCAACGAGCCGCGGACGGGGATGACGCAGCGGAGTGCGCCGGACGCCCGGAGCCGAGGCGGATTACCGCATCGTCCACTTGTCGGCGGTGTTGAGCGTGCGCCCGAGGCTGCGGCGCTTGTTGAGGATCTTGCGACCGGACTTGGTCTTCATGCGGGCGCGGAAGCCGCACTGGCGCTTGCGCTTGATCTTGCTGATTCGCTTCTCGTAATGCATGCCCATCGGAGAGTCATCCTGGCGCGCTGCGCCGTCAGAAGGGATCGCCCGGCCCGAGTCGCCTCGAAACGGGTCGAGATGCTAGCGCGCTTTCCGTGCCGGGCCAAGTGGGAGGGGTCCGAAGAACCAGATAAGTGATTTCCCGCGCAAGTGTGAAGGTGAGGCGGTCTATGATCGGCCGCATCCGGGGTGGCGGACGGAATCGGCGGAATCCTCAGCGGGGATCGGCCGATGCTGGAAGTGAGCCATGATCACCCCGAGCATGGACAACGTGATGGCGGATTTGCCGGTGCGAGGCCGAGAGCGGCCCCGCGCGGGCAGGAGGATACATGACACCTGCGGACAAGGCTGCCCTTGAGCAGCGCCTGGGCCACGAGTTCCGTGATGCGGAGCTCTTGGCCCTGGCGCTCCGACATGCGTCGATCGCCGAGAGCCGACAGAAGAGCAACGAGCGCCTGGAGTTTCTGGGCGATGCGGTGCTTGGGCTGGTGGCGTGCCAGCGCATTTACGAGAAGTTCCCCGACCTGCTCGAAGGGGAGATGACCAAGATCAAGTCGATGGTGGTCTCGCGGCAGACGTGCGCGCAGATCGGGACGGATCTTGGTCTGCAGGACCTGCTGTCGCTGGGCAAGGGGATGAAGTCGCCCGATGCGCCGTTGCCGCCGAGTCTGGCCGCGGCGGCGCTGGAGGCGGTGGTGGCGGCGCTGTACATCGATGGGGGGCTTGAGGTCGCGCGGCGGTTCCTGCTTCCGTTGCTCGATGAACGGATCGTGCGTGCGGCCAGCAGCGGGCATCAGGAGAACTTCAAGTCGATTCTCCAGCACCACGCGCAGCAGGCGTACGGCGCGACGCCGGTCTACAGCGTGCTGGAAGAGAAGGGGCCCGACCACGCCAAGCACTTCCATGTGCAGGTGCGCATTCAGGATCGGGTCTTTGAGCCGGCATGGGGCGCGAGCAAGAAGCAGGCCGAGCAGGCCGCGGCGCTTGAGGCTCTCCGCACGCTGGAGTTGATGGTGCTCGATGAGGCGGGGCAGGCGCACCTGGCCAAGGCTCGCAAGAGCAGCAAGCCGTCGGAAACGGAGACGGCGGAAAAGGCGGCCGGTTCGGCCCGCGAAGACGCGACACCTTCTCGGTGAGCGATCCGAACAGGTAACGACCTCAACGCAAAGGCCCGGCGAAGTTCTCGTTGTCGGGAGACGAAATGTTTGTTCAGATCCCCTCCCGACTTCGCCTTCCGCGGCGGGCTGGGTACGTTCACGCTCCTTGCGTTCGTTCACATCGCGGCGTGATGCCGTTGTGTGCTGACGCCCGGCTGAGGGGAGCACAGGGATCGATCGGATCGGCGATCGGCGCGCACGCGGCGTGAGCGCTCGGGGACTCTGGACAGAATCAGGAGCGGGCCATGATGAAGATCAGCGATGCGGAGCGGACCGGGGTGGGACGGCTTGTCCGGCGGGGCTTTACGCTCATCGAACTGCTCGTGGTCATCGCGATCATCGCGCTGCTGATCGGCATCCTGCTGCCCAGCCTCGCCAGCGCCCGCGACGCGGCGCGGCAGTCGGTGGGGCTGTCGAACCTCCGCCAGTTGGCGACGATGGCCTCATCGCACGCGAACGACCAGCGCGGCCTGATGAGCACCGGCCCCTGGGACAATCGGCGCAACCGCTCGGCCGGCCCGCTGAACGCCAAGGGCTGGGTCGCGGATTACGTCAACGGCGGCTACGGCAAGGTCGGGCAGTTGCTCTCGCCCGCGGGCCTGTCGCGGGCCAGCCAGCAGCTCGCGAACAACCGCATCAACGAGGACCCGTTCACGTATGACTACGGCGACGGCCTCGGGCCGCGGCAGGCATCGTTCACGCCCGCGCAGGTCGAGCAGTTGATCTTCGAGGGGTACAACACGAACTACGCGCAGACGTGGTACATGGCGATGACCGACGCGGCGCGCGCCCGGCCGACGGACTTTGTGGGCATGGGCACGGTGGACCTGCGCGACCCGCGGTTCTGCGTCGGCCCGCTGAAGCTGGACTTCATCGTGAACGCGACGCCCGGGCGCGTGCCGTTGTTTGCGGATGGTGCGGTCAAGACCAAGAAGGTTGACGACCTCGTGGATATTCCGGGCCTGCGGACGCCGGGCGCCAAGGCGATGAACGATCCGCCCGAGCTGGGCGTGGTCAACGGCGGCATCACATGGACGCGGCAGAACTACCGCGACTTCGGCCCGGTGTACGGCAACGCGAGCACGATCGGCGCGGGCGACCCGAACAACGAGTACGGCCACACGCGAAACATCGGCCAGTTCGGCTTCGCCGACGGATCGGCGACCGTGTTCGTCGACACAATCCGCGACGGCTTCTGGACGCCGGTGTTCGGCAACGTCAACGGCGTGGCGACGGTGACGTATCCGGAGCTGGATGACAAGGTCTTCGGCGGGTGGCTGCGACGGACCGGCCTGGCGTTCTGAGGCGGGCTTTGGACGCCGGATCTGAGGCTTTGCGAAGATCCGGATGGTGGTGGTGCGCCCACTGAGACTGCGATCCCCATTGTGCGCGAAGACCGTGTCGTGGAGCGCTTTTGCTCTCGGAGAATGAGAAGCACGAGTTCGTCCCGTCGCTCCTCTTGCCGCTGTCACGGCTTCGGCTCAACGTCCTCGCCCGTGTTTGCGCGAGGCTTGATTCCGAGTGCATCGTACTCGAAGTCGAACGGCCACTCGAATCCCGCCCGGTCGCGTCTGAGCCGCTCCAGGGGCACTCTCGCCGTCGCCGCCCACTGAGCGACCTCGCCGTTGACCATCGAAATGTGTATGCGGTACACAACGAAGATGCCGCTTCGGCCATCATCCTCGGCTGGAGCTCCGTTGATTCGCTCGATCAGATCCGCGATGTCCCGCACATGAACCATCTGGCGGATTGGCTCGATCGGATCGGGGCTAAAGTTGTAGATAGCAACGCGAAACGTGCCGACATCAAATTTCTGAACGCGCGAGTACATTTCAAAGGTCACGCCGCTCGACCGCGTTGACTGCAACATCGGAGACCAAACAAACGACAATCTCCGGTCGAGCGCGGCGATCACGGGCCGATCAATCGGAGAATCAACCGGACTGACCACGATCTTCACACTGGCATTGAGCATTCTCTTGACGGCAGATCGGGGAGTCTCTGGATCGGCCAAAAGCCTCGCGAGCAGCACCTGCTCAGCGAGTGAGAACGCGCGGTCGAGTCTCCCCTCGACAATTCGAAGCGCAAGCGTGTTGAACCCGTCCAATGACGCGGCTTCCCGCGAGCGCACGGCCGCGACGATCATCCAAGGCCCCTCCCGCTGGCCCAGTTCCCACTCGGCCCGCGCGAGCGACGCGACGACGGAGCGAGGAAGCAGAGCGGTCATCACCGGATACATCAGGAACGCGCCGATGAACAGCACCGCTCCCGGGGTCAGTCCGTTGAGCGCGTAGACCACCGCCGGATGCCGCCGCCAGTCGGCGGGGTGCGCCAGCCACGGTTCGCCGCACTCGGCGCACCGTCTGATGCCGTCGGCGGGAGCGACAGAGGTGCCGTGGGCACACGATCGACACCGACCTCGGCTCACGCTCCGCTCGCGGACAATCACCCGGGCGGCGGCGAACAAAGCCCAGGACGCCGAGAGCAGATAGAGGATGACTCCAATGTTCTCTCGCAAAGACACGCTCCACTGCCACGTCTGCAGTCACACAAGAACAAGTTGGTGGTCCAAGTACACCGCGTGAGAGTCACATTGTCCTCGTTTCCGCACCAATACGCTTGCTCGCCTTTTCTGTGAGTCTTGCAATGATAACCGACTTCTGGTATCGCGGTGTGTGGGATCGCCTGATCTCCTTCGCGCGCCGCCGACTCGTCGGGCTTTGCGACGAGTCGGTGCGGACTGGCTTGGGGGCCCGATCTTCACCGCTTCGCCTCCGTGTCTGCAGGTTCAGTGGGTCCCGCGCTCCATTCCCCCTCCGGCTCGAAGACTCGCCATCTCTCCCGGTCGGAACCGGTGGAGGATCTGGCCGGGGGTGTGGCCGTCGCGTGGCGGCTCTATGCTCCGGGGTACCGGAGGCTTGACCATGCTGATGCTGCGTGCGGTGACGATCTTGGTGCTGTGCCTGGTGTCGATGTGCGGCGTGGGGTGTGCCGCGGGGGACTCGCCAAGCAAGGGGTGGGACCTGACGCTGCGGGTCAGCCAGCCGGAGGGGAACAAACTGGTCTACTACAACCTCGCGCGCGACGGGCGGCTGGTGTATGTCGCGGGTTTGCAGGCCGGGAGGACGGAGATCGATCACGCGCGGCCGACCTGGGCGGGGAACTTCAGCGGCGAAGAGCTCGCGGAGTTGATCACGCTCGTGGAAGCCAATCAGGAGCCGTCAACCGTCAAGCCCGAGGCGGGCGCGGTGAACTACAAGGTCGTGATGACCCGCGGCGGGAATCTCTTCGCCCGGCGATATGTTTCCGGGCCGACGGCTTTCTTCAGCGAGATGGAGCGCCAGTTCAAGCGGCTTCAGCAGTCGCGAAGAGGCGGCGAACTCGACTTTGACCCGCGATCGGGCGCGGGGCGGCCTTGAATGAGTGCGTCGCCACGAGGTGAGGGGCGAGCGATCAAGCCCCTTCATCGCCCGGAAGCAGCGACTCGAGCATGGTGCCGTCGCGGGCGTCGATGAGGGCCAGGACTTCCTTGCGGACGTGGAGCTCGCCGCGATCTTCGACGACGGGTGCGCGGACGCAGCGGAAGCGTGAGATGTCGAAGTCCTTGCCCTGCTGGGGCTGGACCATGAAGACGCGCTGGGGGGCATAGGGCGGCACGTTCTTGTCGCTGCGAGCGACGAACGTTTCGACCCGGCAGACGGCCTCGAAGTGATCGCGGGGCAGTTCGAGGACCTGGCTGCCGTCGAGCACGTCGTATCGGCCGTGGTGCTTGAAGCCGAGTTTGAGGAAGAACGCGCGCGTGCGCTCGGCGCTGGCGCGGACCGAGCCGAGCGCGCTGCGGACGTGATCGGGGAGCAGGTGGCAGGGGATGGCGCGGAAGGGGTCGTGCTCGCCCGCGGACTGGAGGAACTCGCCGACGAACTGGACGCTGCCGTCGCGTGCGCGGTTCTTGTAGCGGAGGCGGTCGACTTCGTCGAAGGCGCGCCCGCCGAAGAAGGCGCGGACGGCGTGTTCGTAGAAGGGGTAGACCAGCGCGTCGGGGGTGCTGGCGGCGGTGTCCTCCTGCGTGAGGGTGACGGAGCAGACGGTCTCGATGTGGGAGAGTTTGCGGAGCAGGTGCCGGAGCAGGAGCAGTCGCGAGCGGATGTGCATGGAGCCGATGCCCATGCCGCGGTGTTCCTTGCCGACGGCGTTGGCGGCGAACTCCATGGCGTGCTGGGGGCCGGCGTCGTATTCGAGTTGTTCGTAGTCGGCGGTGATGGGCTCGCGGCCGACGATGAACCGGCGTTTGCGGGCCTGGCGTTTCCAGACGCCCGCGGCCATGACCTCGAGTTTGCACTGGCCTACGACGCCGCGGCGCTCCAGGGTGCCGGCGCTGATCGCCTCGCTGCAGAGGTACAGCGGTCCCTGGTGCCAGGGGCTCTGGCCGGCGATGAGGGCCTGGCTGAAGTCGATGTCGTCGGCGACCTCCGCGGGCTGGCTGTGACCGATACCGACCTGCCGGGCGATGCGTGTCAGCGCATCGGTATCGGCGCGTGTGGCGGGGCGTACGAGCACGATGTCGGGCGGGGTGCTCGGTGCGGGGGCGGCGGATCGGTCGCTGTGCTTCGACGGGGCCATGTCGTGGTTCCTTGGGGTTCGTCGAATCACCAGAGGACGCGGGCGCGGACGGTCTCGGACATGTCGCGGAGCTCATCGAAGATCGCGCGGCCCTGCTGCGGCTCGATATCCATCACGACGTAGCCCAGGTCGCCCTGCGTACGGAGGTACTGAGCCGAGACGTTGACGTTGCGCGCGCCGACGACGTTGTTGATCTTCTTCATCACGCCCGGGACGTTCTTGTGCAGGTGGAGGATGCGGTGGAAACGCCGGGCGGGGGTGGTCTGGCCATCGGCCGCTTCGTGCTCGGGCAGCGTCTGCTCGGGCAGCTCGACCTCGGGGAGGTTGACGCTTCCGGTGGTGCTGCCGTTGTTGAGGAAGCGGACGAGTTTGCCGACGACATCCTCGGCGATGGAGCGCTGGGCCTCTTCGGTGCTGCCGCCGACGTGGGGCGTGAGGATGACGTTGGGCAGGCCCATGAGCTCGCTCTTGAAGGCCTCGTCCTTGCCGGCGGGCTCGTGAGGGAAGACATCGAGCGCGGCCCCGGCGAGCGCGCCCGAGCGGATGGCCGCGGCGAGCGAGGGAACGTCGACGACCTTGCCGCGGGCGTTGTTGATCAGGAACGCGCCGGGGCGCATGGCCTTGAGCTGCGCCTTGGCGATGAGGTTCACGGTGCCGGCGGTCTCGGGCACGTGGAGCGTGACAACGTCGCTCTCGCGGAGCAGTTCATCGAGGTTGCGGCACTGGCGTGCGTTGCCCAGCGGGAGCTTGCTGGCGATGTCGTGGAAGATCACGCGCATGCCCATCGCCTCGGCCAGCACAGAGACCTGCGAGCCGATGTGGCCGTAGCCGACGATGCCCAGCGTGCGCCCGCGGACCTCGTGCGCTCCCGCGGCTGACTTGTCCCACTTGCCCTTGTGCATCGCCGCGCTCTGGTCCAGCAGCCGTCGGTGCAGGGCGATGATCTCGGCGATGGTCAGTTCCGCGACCGAGCGCGTGTTGCTGAACGGGGAGTTGAACACGCAGATGCCGCGTCCACGGCTGTGGTCAACATCGATCTGATTGGTGCCGATGCAGAACGCGCCGACGGTCAGCAGCCGCGGCGAGATGTCGAGCATCTCCGGCGTGAGCGTGGTCTTGCTGCGGATGCCAAGCACGTGTGCGCCGCCGGCATCGGCGATGGCCTTGCGCAGCGCGGCGCCCTCCAGGGCTTTCTCGAACGTCGTGACGCTGAAGCCCTCGCGCTCAAAGACCTCGCGCGCGACCGGATGAATGCCCTCCAGGAGCACGACCCGGATCTTTTCTTTGGGGAATGACGTTTTGGGGCTGCTGGGCATGAGGCCGGATTATCCCGTCCCCGCGGGGGGAAGTCTCTGGCCCGGGGGTGATTTCGGGTTTGCCGGGCGATCGGGCGGGGTTTGGTGTGATGGCGGCGGCGCGTCGCGGTCGGGTGATCAGAACGCCACGCGGCGGTTGTACACCCACCACTCGATCATCAGCACCGCCAGCGCCACCAGCACGAGCCACGGCCAGAGACGTCGTGCGCCGAGAGGCTGGGCATCGCCTTGGGCCTGAACGACCTTGCTGGCCAGCGCGATGCTGTCGGCGCTGGCCAGGTCGCTCTCGGCCGGATCGGCGAGGTTCGCCGCGACGGTGCGGCGGTTGGTTGTGCCATCGGTCGCGTCCTGCGGGCCGGGGGTGCCCTGCCAGGCGAGGGTGTAGATTCCGACATCGGCCACGGGGCCGAAGTTCACATCACCCGCGTCGCTCTGCACAAGGGGGACTCGCGCGCTGTCGGGCAGGGTCATGGAGATCTCGCGTGCATCCTGCGGCAGGCGCTGCGTGAGGGTCGAGCCCGGCCGGACGGTCAGGGCGTCTTCGCCGATCCCGCCGCGGGAGAGGTACTCGACGGCCTTGACCAGGAAGAGCGGGTACCCGGACTGAAAGACCCAGTTGGACTGGACGGGGTCGAAGGTGGTGATGATCGCGCTGCGTGTAATGTCGGCGGCCTCGATGATCAGCGGACCGTCCTGTCCCTCGGCCAGAACGACGGTCGCCCCGCCGACGTTGTCGGGCAGCACGGACTTTCGGCCCTTGTTGACGATGAGGTTCTCCAGCGATGCGGCGCGGAGGGTCGGGTGATCGCGTCGCCAGTTCAGCGCGACGGTCGCGCCGGCCTCGCCCTGATCGGTCAGACCGAGCGGCGGCGCGGGGATCGCGCCGAGCACCAGCGAGCGGCCGGGCGGGAGCGTGAGCGTCGGCGTGCCGTCGACCGTCCGCGTGGGGAGCCAGCGGTCCAGGACGACCAGGTCGTACGTCGCCAGGTCTTTGCTCTCGATGAAGGCCTGCGCCTGTGAGGGCGGGACGACCTGCAGCGGGCGGGCGAGGTTCATGCTGCGGAGCAGACGCGTGAGGAAGAAGTTGCCCTCGCTGACCATGGCGATGCTCAGCCGGCGCGCGGGCGGCAGGATGACGTACGCGACATCATCAACGCCCAGGGGGTCGGGCAGATCCTCGCCTGTGAGTGTGCCTTCGGGCAGGCCGACATCCGGATGGCGCAGCTGCACGGTGATCGATGCGCCCTCGGCCCGGGAGAGCTCGAACACCGCGCCGCGGACCGACGGGACAAGCGTCTGCACCGCATCGGTGGGTGCCGCGGCATCGGGGCCGGTCGCGCCCGCGGCGGTCACGGTCTGCGCCGCCGGGAGCTCCACCGGCCGCACCGCGACGACACGCCCGTCGAGCGACAGTTGCACATCGACCGTGCGAGCGCGGCGTGACGTCGATTGCACGGCGACAAAGACGCTCACGCTCGACGGGGTATTGAAGTCGCGCTCGGCACGCACGCTGACGATGCCCAGGTTCCATGCATCAGACCGGCCCACGCGGTGGTACACGACCTGATCCTCGCGCTGGGCGCGGATGGTCGAAAGGTCCGGTATCCGACCGTCGCTGAACAGATGGACCAGCGCGCCGCCCTCGGTCTGCTCGTCGAACGTCACGGCCTTCCCGCCCTCGCGATCGTCGATGTGGATGCGTCGGCGCAGGTGGGCCTTGGCGAGCTTGAAGGCCTCGGCGAAGCTCGACGGGCTGTCCGTCGCGCTGATGTCGTTGATCAGGCGGCGGAGCTCGGCCTTGCTCGCGGTGAAGGTCGTGAGAATATCGGCGCTGGTGTCAAAGGCGATGAGCATCGCGCGGTCGCCCGCGCTGCCGAGCAGGCCCGGCTCTTTCATCGCGTCGACCATCTCAAGGGCCTGCGCCTTGGCGCGATCGAGCCGAGTCTGGCGTGCGCGTGGGTCGTCGGGCGAGCCGTCGGTGCTCTGCATGCTGGCGCTGCGGTCGATGATCAGGACCAGTTCCTGACCGGGCGTCAGCTCGCCGCGGATCTCGGGCTGGGCCAGAGCCAGCAGCGCGCCGGCCAGGGCGAGCAGCTGCAGCAGCAGGAGGATGTTCCTGCGCAGCCGCTGGAACGGCGCGTTGGCCTGCATGTCCTGGATGGCCTGCTTCCAGAGCAGCGTGGTGCTGACCTCGACATCGCGCCGTCGCAGTTTCAGGAAGTAGAGGATGAGCAGCGTCGGCACGGCGACGGCCGCGGCGATGCCGGCGAGCAGGGGCGTGAGAAAGGTCATTGCACCAGCCCCTTTCTGCGCAGGTAGTCGAGCACGACCACGTCGGGCTGCACGCTGCTGGGGATCGTCTGCATGATGATCTCGCGCGCGGCACAGAAGTCGCGGAGACGGCTGCAGTACGCCGCGAGCGTCTGCTTGTACTTCTTCAGCAGCGGCGCGGTGATGGTCAGGTCGGTCAGGTCGGCGTCCTCGCAGTCCTTCAGCCGCAGGTCGCCTGCGATGTCCGGCTCGAGCTCCTGCGGGCTGAGGACCTGCAGCGCGTAGACATCAAACCCGCGGCCGACGAGCAGCCGCAGACCGGTCTCGTAGCCCTCCTTATGGAAGAAGTCGCTCATGACCAGCATGACGCCCTTGCCCCTGCGAGCGATGGCGATGCGCTTGCAGGCTTCGGTGAACGACGCGGGGCCGCCGGGCGTGAGCTGGAGCATGAAGCGGCCGAGGTCGGCCAGGCGTCGCCCGCCGCGAAGGTCGCGGACGCTGGACATGAGCTGCGGCGTTGGCTGGCCATCCGGCCCGAGGGCCAGCCCGGCGATGGCGGTGACGCTGACGCGGTGGAGATTGACCAGCCCGATGTAGCCGAGCGCGACACAGAGCCGCTGCATGAGCAGGAACTTGGAAGGCTCGCCGCAGTCGCTTGAGGCGGAGGCATCGATGACGATGTGCAGGGCGAGATCCTCCTCCTCGAGGAAGAGTTTGAGGAAGAGGCGGTCGAGCCTGCCGAAGATGTTCCAGTCGATGTGACGCAAGTCGTCGCCCACGACGTACTGGCGGTGATCGGCGAACTCAACACTCTCGCCGCGGCGCTTGCTGCGGCGTTCGCCCTTCATCTTGCCGGCGAGGACCTTGCGGCTGGTCAGATCGAGGGCGGACAATCGCGCGACGAATCTCGCATCGAGCAGCTCGTCAAGACGCGTGGGCCGGGTTGGTGTCGTGAGCTTGATCATGAGAGTTGCACGAAGGCGCGAAGACGCGAAGAAGAGGGGAGGGAAGGGAGGAAGAAGAGGAAGAAGAGGAAGAAGAGGACGAAGAGGAAGAAGAAGAGGAAGAGGAGAACTGGGGACTGAAGACTGGGGAGCAAGTTGGGGTTGGCGAGAACGTGCTATTGGGACGACCGTTGAGATTCGGGGACTGTGTGGTGGGGGGTGGTACTGGGTGGCGCGGCGTTGGGGCGTTGCCAGTGGGTGTTGACGACTCGGCGCAGGCCGTCGCGGAGTGTCGCGCAATTGAAGTTCAGGAGCAGACCCAGCGGGAGATTGGCGACGTGGAGGTAACTGATCAACTGGGCGCGGTGAAGTTCATGGGTCGCCTCCACGGCCTTGAGTTCCAGCACGATCGCCTCGGCGACGATCATGTCGACCACGTGCGTCCCGATCTGGACGCCGCGATGGTGGACCGGCAGGCGCACCTGACGGGCGAAGGGAATGTGGGCGTGCGCGAGTTCGACGTCCATCGCATGCTCGTAGAGCGATTCGAGAAGTCCAGGTCCGAGGGATCGATGGACCGCGATGGCGCAGCCGATGACTTCCTGCGCGATCGACTCGATCTCTTCAGGCAGGCCACTCTCGATCCGAAGTTGTCGATCCGAGTTCAAGTCCATAGCCAACTCCGCACAGCGCCGCGTGCGATTCCCAAGTCACTGCCCGTTTTCTTCCTATTCACGTTCTCCTTCTGTCTCTCTCCCTTCTTTCTATCTTCTTCGTCCTTCCTCTCCTCTCTTCTTCGCGTCTTCGCGCCTTCGTGCAATCCGCGCCTTGGTGCTACATCGCGACCGGCTCGGTCGGGGTGCTTTCGATGATCTTGCGGACGATGTCGTCGGCGCTCACGCGATCGGCCTCGGCCTCGAAGTTGAGGATCAGGCGGTGGCGGAGGGCCGCGAGCGCGACGCTCTGGATGTCCTTGTTGCCGGCGTGGAATCGCCCATCGCACAGGGCCCGCACCTTGGCGCAGAGCATCAGCGCCTGCGCGCCGCGCGGAGACGAGCCGCAGCGGACGTACTTGTTCGTGATCTCCGGCGCGAACTTGCCCTGCGGATGCGTCGCCATGGCCAGCCGGGCGGCGTACTGCCTGACGTGGGGCGCGACGATGACCTCGCGGACAAGTTTCTGCGCAGCGAGGATCGCCGCGGCGTCGAGCACGCCGGACACCGCGTCGGCCTGCGCGCCGGTCGTGCGGTCGAGGATCGTCATGAGTTCATCGAGCTGGCTGTAGCCCACGACGAGCTTGAGCAGGAAGCGGTCGAGCTGGGCCTCGGGAAGGGGATACGTTCCCTCCTGCTCGATGGGATTCTGCGTCGCCAGCACGATGAACGGCAATTCGAGCTTGTACGTTGTTCCTGCGACGGTGATGCTGCGTTCCTGCATCGCTTCGAGCAGGGCGCTCTGGGTCTTGGGCGTGGCGCGGTTGATCTCGTCGGCGAGCACGATCTGGGCGAAGATCGGGCCGCGCTGGAACTGGAACGAGCGTCGCCCGGTGGTGGCGTCCTCGCTGACGATGTTCGTGCCGATGACGTCGGCGGGCATCAGGTCGGGCGTGAACTGGATACGGCTGAACGGCAGCGTCAGCGACTGGGCCAGCGTGCGGACCAGCAGCGTCTTGCCCAGCCCGGGCACGCCCTCGAGCAGCACGTTGCCGCCGGCAAAGAGCGACATGAGCACGCCATCGACCACTTCGCGATGACCGACCACCACCTTGCCGACTTCATCCTGCAGTCGCTTGTAGGTCACGCGGAACTCTTCGCAGCGGGCTTTGACTTCCGCGGGGGTCTGGGGGAGTTGTTCGATTGCAGCCATCGCAAGGTCTCCAGTGTTCGCGCCCGTGGTTGTGCACGGTCTCGTGTCGGTCTCGGTCCGGGTTCACCAACGCTCCGCATGCTCTACGTTCGTATCGCCGCCACCCTGTCACTCTGTCATTTCTTCCCCCCGTCGCCACCGTCGCCCATCTCATCCTGCGCCCGCTTCTTGGCCTTGAGCAGGCGCGACATGCCGCCTTCGCCATCGGCCGCGGGCTTCGGCTCCGATCGGGTCTGCACCGGCGCGGGCGAGCCGGGGCGGAGAACCTCATCGGCGATGTCCGTGCTCCGTCTGGCGGCGCGGAGTTCCTCGCGCGTGGCCTCGAACTTCACGCCCGCGCCCGTCGGCGTGGTGCCGGGCTCGAGCGTCACGCTCTCGCCCACGCGCGCCGGGCCGTCCTGCGTTCGGCGTGACATTTCCTGGCGCGCCTTCTCGCGTGCCGAGCGCAGGGCTTCGACCTGCTGGTTCGAGGCGGCCTTGCCGCGACCGAGCCCGGCGCGGATGAGCCGGGCGATCGCGGCGGTGTCGATCCGCACGCGCCGAATGCCCACATCCAGCAGGAACAGCGTCAGCGCCGCGATGAGCACACCCAGCCAAATCGGCCGCTGCGTCGTCGGCACGACAAGGCCCTGTGCGTCCCACAGCGCCGCGTCCTCCGAGTTCTCGCTCAGCACGCGCCCGCCGGTGAGCTGCGCAACCTGCTCAAGCAGCGCCGCGTTGTCGCGCAGCGCGCGGAACTCATCGGCGAACGGCCGCAAGATCGCCGACTGCACGTTGCCCTGCACGGTGCGCCCGTCGGCTCCGGTGTGCTCGTAGAGCATGTTGAGCATGTACGAGCCGGCCTGCTCGGTCGGCACGGTGGCCTCGTAGCGCCCCGGCCCGCGCTGGACCAGTTCGAAGGGCTCGCTGCCAAGGTCCGGGCGGACCAGGCGCGCACGCCAGCGTGCGAAGTTCATGCGGGCGCCGCTCTCATCGAGTGCTTCGACGACGATCTTGGTCGTGCCGCCCTGCTCGCTGGTGACCACGCGCACGTTGGGCGAGCCCGCCGGACGCATCACCCATCGCGCCTGCTGCTCCCAGAACGCGCGGTACTGGCCCCATGATGGCCAGGCCGAGGCCCACCGCCCGCCCGTGTCGCTGGTGAAGGTCATCGCGCGGCCCAGGCCGTGCTGCCACTGGGCCATGATCGGGTCGTTCTCCACGCCGCGCAGGATCACCTGCGAGAGGCCTTCGCGGTCGGCGCCGACGATGTACCCGCGCAGCGCCGGCAGCGAGCGGATGCCGCGCATGTTCTCAACGCCCGGATTGACCAGCGAGGGGACGATCGCGTCGCCCTCCCAGATGAGCGTGCGTTTGACGGTGCGGGCTTCCTTGATGAAGATCTCCGGGAGCGTGTTGACCTGGTTGTCCCGGGTGATCTCGTGGTAGTTGCCGCCGGTGAGCGTCGCGATGCGGCGCATGTTCGCAAGGTCGGCGGACATCTCGCCCCACTGGTGCGGAAAGACGGCAACGGTCGAGATGCTGATCCTGGCCGCGATGAACTGCTGCAGCAGCGCATCGGTGGGGGGCGCGGGGTCGCCGTCGGAGATGATGACGATGTGCTTCTGCCCCGCGCTGGCGTTGATCAGTTCGTTGTACGAGGTCTGGAGCATCGGCTGGAACGCCGGCGCATCGCCGAAACTCAGCGCCGCCAGCCCGCGCATCGCCGCGGCCTTGTTGCCCAGCACCGAAAGCGGATGCACCAGCCCGTCGCCCCCGCCCAGCGGGTGCTCGACGATCCCGGCCATGTCGCGCGACGAGAGCGCGTTGATCGCCGCCTCGCTCGTCTTGCGCGCCCAGAAGTTGCCCTGCGGCATCTCGCACGAGTGCATCACCAGCATCAGCGCGCCGCGGGGCATCTCGCGCTTCTGCGGCGGGTCCATCTTGATCGGCAGCGCCTCGGCCAGCGGGCTGCCGATCCAGCCGCCGGCGCCGAAACTCTCATCCCCGCCGACCATCAGCAGCCCGCCGCCGAGGTCGTGCACGTACGAACGCAGCTCGCTCTGCTGACGCTGCGAGAACGCGAACGCCGGCGTGTTGACCAGCACGATCGCCTCGTAGGCCCCGAGTTCGGCCAGACTCGTCGGCGCGGCGGAGGTCGGACGCAGCTCGACCTCCAGCCGCGACTCTTCCAGCGCGCGGATCAGCGGCCGCGCCTCATCGGGCCGGTCGCTGAGCACCAGCACGCGCGAGCCCCCGCCGACGAACGTCACGCCCAGCGCCCGGTTGTTCTCCGCCAGCGTGTCGGGGCTGGCCGCCTGCCCTGCGGGTACATCGGGCTCGAAGAGCGCCTCGTACCGCACCGGCCCGGTCGCCGCCGGAAGACGTACGGGCACGATCTCGACGTTGGTTCCCGGCAGCAGGCTCACGCGGCGCGAGAGCCCCTGCCCATCGGCGGAGATGTCGATCGGTTCGCCGTTGGCCAGCAGCGAGAGGCGCCCGCTCGTCGCCAGCGTGCTGTTGAGCACCACGCGCAGGTTCGCCGTCTCGCCGGAGCGGGCCGTGCCCGGGGCGATGATCCGCTCGGCGATGACCTCGCGATCGATGCGGAAGCGCCGCGGCAGCACATCGATCTTCACACCCGCCGCACGCGCCGCCGCCGCGGCCTGCAGCAGGCTGCCCGAGGTCTCGTTGCCATCGCTGATCACCAGCATCCGCGCGGCGCGGTCCCGCGGCATCAGCGCCAGGCCAAGCCGCACGCCCGCTTCGAGATTCGTCGCGTCCGTCGGCCCCGTGTCGCCCACGCCGATCGGCTCGCTCACGCGTCGCGAGAGCGCCTGCGGCTGGCTCTCCCGCGCAACGGTGACCAGCGCCAGACGGTCATCCTGCGTCGTGCGCTCCCCGGCCACCCTGAGAAAGTCCTCAGCGCGCTTCTGCACATCCGGGCCCATCGACCGCGACACATCCAGCACCACGCTCACCGCCACGCCCTCGTTGCGCAGCAGCCACAGCGGCTCGGCCAGCACGCCCACCAGCAGCGTCAGCACCAGCACCCGCACCGCGATCGCCGCGATGCGCGTCCTGCTGGCCAGGCCCGAGAGGCTGCGGCGGCTGAGCCAGAGCGTCAGCGCCACCAGCACGGGCAGCAGCAGCCACCACGCCGGACGCTCGAAAGCGACCACGCCCAGCGTGCCCGTCCAGTCCTGTGCGCTCGGGGGCATCATGGTGCACCCCCCGGCGCACCCCTAGGCCCGCCTGCGCTGCCGGTCGTGCTGCCGGTCGCGCTTGCGGCTTGGGCCGCCGCGCGTGCGTACCGATCCATCGGCGACCGCGCGGCGCTCGGCAGCCCCGGGTCGAAGGTCGTCAGCCGGTTCGTCGCCGCCTCGACCACCAGCGCCCGCCCGCCGATCATCAGCGTCTGCCACGGATCACCCAGCAGGCCCGGCGCTCGCCCGGGCTGGCCCCATGTGCCAAGGCTCGCGCCCGTGTCGGGGTCGATGCGCTGCACGCGCCCGTTGCCGAACTCCGTCACCAGCACGCTCCCATCGCCCAGCAGCAGCAGCCCGCGCGGATGGCCGAACTCGCCGGGCCCGGTGCCGCCATCGGGCGTGCCGATCCAGCGCTTAAGCGTTCCATCGAGCGCGAAGACGCCGACGCGATGGTTGATGCTGTCGGCGATGAGCAGCGCATCGCGCACCGGATCATGGATGATCGACTGCGGGCGCATGAACTCGACATCGCCTGCACCACCACCGGCACCGGAACCCGTGCCCGAGCCGAAGCGGCCGAACGAAAACGCGAACCGCAGATCGGCATCGAACGCCTGCACGCGGTCGTTGCCGCCGAACTCCCCGACGTACACCCGCCGCACGGTCCGCCCATCGGGCCCGACGAGCACGCAGACGCTGCACGGGTACGTGAACTGGCCCGGCCCGCGCCCGAGCGTGCCGAACTCGGCCAGTTGCTCGATGGGCATCGCGCCGATGGCATCGCTGGCAAAGCGCACGCCGGAGGCCTGCACCCGCACGCCGGGCGACCAGGCCGCGGGCGGATCGGGAATGCGGAAGACCACCACGCGGTGCTCGTGTGTGTCGGCGATGTAGATCGCATCGACACCCGCCGGCCCGAGCGCGCCGGGCGCGGGGGCGATGACCATGTTCGTCGGCTTGCCGTGGTCGGAGCGCGGCATCATGAAGAACTGCAGGCACTCCCCTGTGGCCGGGTCCAGCCGCTGCACGCGGCCGGAGCGGTCGATGACCCACAGCGTGCCGAATCGGTCCAAGTCGATCGCCCGCGGCGTGTAGAACTCCCCGGGCATCGCCCCGCCCTGACCGATGAGCCGCACCGACCGCAGATCCCCGCTCAGCCGCACCCCGTCGGCGGTGATGCGCGAGCCGGCACGCGGCCCATCATCGCCCGAGGTCGGCCCGCATCCGCCCAACAACAAGGCCCCCAACCCCGCCAACAACAACGCCGGCAACGAGGGCAACAACGGGGCCAACAACGGGGCCAACAACGAGCCTGGTAACGCGGCCCGCAACAAAGCAGGCCGCGCGGCCGGCACGCGCGCTGCGGACGCTGCCGCCGATCGCGCAAAGCCGCCGCGCGCGGTGATCCCCCGCCCGTTGTTGAGCGCGTGCCGCATGCTGCGCACGTCGGCCCCCACGAGGATGGCGACGCACTGTTCCTCGGCCGACGGAGTCACCCGTGCAGTATCGCATGTTTCCCCGTGCGATGCGCGGGGGCGGGAGCGAGCGCGGCACCTTCGCGAACAATCCCCCACAACGCGGGCCCCCACCACGAGGGCCCCCACAACACGTGCCCCCACAACGCGGGGCCGTTCACGCCGCCCGCCCCGGCCCGGCCCTGAGACTGATGCACACCGCGGACGTGGGGGATGAAGCGCCGACTCGTGACCGCTCCGCTCAGACGGGGCGATGGGCTGTCGCCATGGGTGGAGCGACGCTGCTCTGAGTGTCGCGGAACCCGAGGAAGGCGGCTGGCAGCGTGGCAGCGTGGCAGAGTGGCTCAGTGGCGCAGTGGCAGAGTGGGCGTGGGGGCAGAGTGTGGCCTGGGGAGGTCGGCACTGCGTGCCGACGCATCGGTCCGCGGCCGAGCGTGATGAAATGAAGGCCGTGGCCGCGACGTGCGCGGCCCCACGAGCACACGGCCGCTGCCTGTGTCACTCTGCCACGCTGTCACTCCGCCACCGCGCCATTTCCTCGCTGATCCCGCGGACAAGGAACCGTGCCCGTGTTGATCGAGCGCCCGAACAAGAGCGCACCGGTTCGTCCCCATTCAACTCCCCTCGCTCCCGCCCCCACAGCCCACAGCCCACAGCCCACAGCCCACAACCCCACACCCCCCGCAGCCCGTAAACGACGACCCCCGGCTTGCACCGGGGGTCGTTCCAACGCACATGATGAGTCGAGCCTCGCTCAAGGCCCGCTTTGTGATCAATCCCGACGGCGACGCGCCGCGACCAGGCCCGCGAGCCCGAGCACACCGACGACGCCCGGCGCAGGGATGACCCCGAAGGCGTATCCCGATCGGCCGTTGGCCAGTTCGTAGTAGAAGGCGAAGCGGCCCGCATCGTTGAGGGCGGCGCTCGAGATGGCCAGCCGCCGCACCGTCGAGCCGAAGAGCGTGTCGCCGGCGCGGATGAGTTCGATGGTCAGGTTCCCGCGCTGCACGGCGATAAGGTCGAGCGGCGTGCCGAGCGGCGCGACCGATGCCAGGAAGAGGATGTCGCCCGAGTCATTGATGCTGATGTCGCCGCCGAGATTGGTCAGGGCGACGCCGTTGAGCGAGGGAGCCAGCAGCGAGCTGCTCGCGCCGTTGAAGTACACGATGCCCCGCCCGCCACCGACGCGCCGATCGCCGACGGCCGCGACGAGCCTGTTGCCCGAATAGCCGTAGCCCTGGATGTTCAGGATGCCCTGGGTGGGATCGAAGGCGTCGATGATGGCCTGCGGCGAGCCCGCGGGGAGCGTGACACTCCAGATGCGCGAGAGCGGGGCTGAGAACCGGGCCGTGGCGACGATGGATCGGCCATCATCGAGCACACCCACGCCGAGAATGCGGTTGATTTGTCCGGGCTCGATGCCCGACTGGTTCGCGACGAAGACGGCGGGTTCGGCCGGGTTCTCGGAATAGATGGATCCGGTCGCGCCGTTGAGCGAGACACCGATCCTGCCATCGGTGCTGTACCCGCCCACGCCCAAGGGGACGTTCGCAACCGGCCCGAAGGTGGTTGTCAGGGTGACCGACGAATCCCCCAGGGCGACGCGGACGGCGTGCTCGACATTGCCGGAGACCGCGTTGGCACTGATCGAGTAGGCAACGCGCCCCGCGCTGTTGACCGCGAGATTGTTGATCCGCTGGGTGGTGCTGTCGAACACCACCCGCGGCGCTACGCCCGGCTGCCACACGACGATGCTCTGTGCGGTGGCGCTGACGTTGTTCGAGCGGGCGAAGGCGACGTGGTTGTCGTCGCTGACCGCGTAGCGACTCTGGTCAACGACGTTCAGCAGATCGCCCACGCCGCGATCGAAGACCACCTGCGCCTGGATCGACGCCCAGGCCGACCCGCACGCCCAGAGCACCCCGGCCGCACCGACCGCAACGCCACAGCCCATCCGGCGCATCCCGGGGGATCCGCCACAATTCGCACGCACCATGATGACCTCTCGTTCTTCTTCTTGGACAGAGCCTCTTCGGCCTGCTCGGCAAGTCCCGGACATTCACGCAAAGTCCCGGGGCCGGGCGGCCCGCGAGCCGCATCAGCGGATCGCCGCACCCCGCGCCGGAGTGTGTGCCATTTTAGCACACACCGGGCCGATTTCGAGCCGAACACCGCAAGTTTCGTGGCCGCCCTCGAGTTTCCGGATGGGTGAGGGGGCTGGGGCGATGCGGATGGGGGGGCGGGGGAGAGGATGGGCTGGGGTTGGGGGTGGGGGGTGGGGGGCTTGCCGTGTTCCGGTGGTTTGCAAGGGTGTCCGAGCACAGCCCTTGCCGCGCCGCCGGCAAGGGTCGTATGCCCGAAGCGGGCGCGTGGGCTGGG
>Ga0315902_10000111_pt1 | contig 132047 bp, 115 predicted proteins | sample LakEriMetagenome_9_FD_203523 | JGI IMG/M metagenome (GOLD analysis project Ga0315902, IMG submission 203523) | Freshwater fungal communities from buoy surface, Lake Erie, Ohio, United States - Buoy 12 MA117 | ecosystem: Environmental > Aquatic > Freshwater > Lake > Lake biofilm | place: USA...
GTATTATTTGCTCATTATCAACTGCAATTGTCTGCTCAGAAGTAAATGAATCTAACACGGCTCCACCTTTAGAAGCGTAGTGATAAATAATCCAACTTGCTGTATCAGCTCCATTTCCTGTTGCTGGAGCAACATAATCTCTGAATTTACATTCAAAATATCCTGGAGCCAAATTCAATGGATCCACTACTTTGATATTAATTGGACCTTTACCATAATCATACGTAGGATTTGCATCATATCCATCAGTCAAGATTTTCGCTAATGTAGACGGCGTAAATTCAAGCGAACGATTTCCATTTCCATATCCGTCAATTCGGGTGATTTGTGGAGTCACACCATAATCAGACATATAATTCGTACCTCCCGCTTCTGGAATAGGATTATGAGGAATTGCCTCCAATACTTTTACTTCACCAACCGCTGCTTTGCGACTAGCCAAATAAGGTTTTTTCTGACCATCCAAAGACAAAGGATCGTCGGGAATGTATGTTTTATAATTATTATGAGCGTAAGCAATAGCCATATAATAGTAACGTTTGAAATTGATCAATTTCGGTTGACCTTGAGCAAAAAGATCCTTATCAATTCGAAAACTATGTCTGATGCCTTTATTTTCAGCGTCAACCACTTCAATAGGAACACTAAATCCCAATTCTTCGTCGAATTCAAAATTGATAATGCTTTTAACATCATCTTTAATATCGCACTGCGCAACCAATCGGGCTTTTTCTGGGTTTCTTAGATCCGAAACAGATACTTGATTTGTATTAAGCTGATAAATTTGATAACCCTGAAAACGAAATTTCTTATCTGCATTGGGATCACTTGCAACAATAAATGGATCTAGTTCCTCGTATTTCTCTTGATAATTATTGGAATTTGGAGCATTGGATAATGTTAAAATCAATTCTTCATCCAATTCTTGAATGGCTAAGTCCGGAGCATGGGGTGCGTCCATCACTTTGAAACAATTCTCAAATAGCGCTTGCGCTTTATCGTCAGCCCTTCTTAATGTTTCTACTGATTCGAAAGGATCTCCTCCTGAAGAACGTGCCCAAACCACTCCTACCGTAATGTTATTTACCGCTCCAGGTTTTAAAATAAACGGTCCGGCAGATTCAACAAATCTTCTGTCATTTGGTGTATTATTCGCGGTTTGTTCAGTCCAATTGGGTTGTGGAACTCCACCCGTACCCCATCCTAGTGGATCCGTTGTACCTGGAAACATGAAATCGCAAGGCATTAATGGGTTGGCGTCTGGATCGGAAATATGACCACTTCCTCCGTAAACGAATTTGGTTCCATCTTTCCAATAACCTCTTAAATAATTATAATAATCCGAAGCATTTATTGGATCAGTTTGATTGGGATTCGCTCCATTTGTAGTATTCGAATAATACAGAAATCGACGCATACCGAAACGCTCATTATCGACAATCCCGTCACCATATCCAATTCCATTCAATGCTTCATTTTCTCCTATTCCAAAGGCATTATCGATACCATCATCATCTTGATAAGGTCCTTCGAAAAAATCCACTCCAACCGCAGGGGGTGAACTTCCATAACCTTTGTAACCCGAATTATCTGCATCGTAATTATCACCGTTGTAGTAATATCCTAAACCGCGACTCACATCGCAACCAACGTAATCATCATAAGGATCACCAAGAGCTCCATCTGTAAAAAAACCGAAATAGGTATTGTACAATGTTTGCGTTCCTCGGTTAATCAATTCATAATTATAGAAAGTCATGTTATTTACCTCATCGTTTGAAGCAAAAGCAAAGGCTTGAGCACGAATTTCCATTCCAATAGGGTCAGCACCGGTTTCTGTATGAATGTTACCTTTGTCATTCATTACCCACCAATAATTCATGTCACCATACAACGAAACGGATCGATCAACACTGCATTCTTTGTCTTTTTTAATATCATACCACGGAAAATCTCCATCTTGCCAATTGTAATGACCATCTCCATTAAAATCATAAAATGGAGCCAAATAATAATCTTGTCCTTGTGAAATATCTCCATGAGCGGGCCAATTCTTGATTATGTCAGGAACTTGATATCCGGGAAATAATTCATCTTGCGTATTCGTTCCATTTTGTTGATCTGATATTCCAGCCTCAAACCATGCATTAAATTCACGCACCATATCTTGTGTTGTGACAAAATGTTTATCATACTTACTGCAGTTTTCATAGTTGGTTTCTGCCGTAACTTTCGTGAGTGGACCAGTCCAGTAATCCTGACCATTTCTGTATCGTAAAGCTGCTAATTTTAATTGATTATTCACATCTGTTCCGCCCAACCACAATGCAGCCGTAAATAAGGCCATTATACCTGAATTTTTAGGAACTTCATATTGAGAAAAATTCTGATTTGGAACCTGCCAAAGATTTCCCGCTGTATGAACCATAGCTCGTACATTGTTTAATTCAAGATACGTTGTTGTTGTTGGAGGGGCGCAACCAGCAGCTTTGGAAGGAGAAGTTTTTGGTTTTTGATTACCTTGATAGGATTGTGAATGAAAGCAATTCGCAAAAAAAAGAATGCTAATTGAGGTCAGAATTAACTTCATTTCTAAAATTTGGGTTGAAGATACAAAATTTAATTCGGGAATAAAGGATCAATCCTTACCAAATCGTTTATTGAATCTTTCCTCTTGTATTTTTCTTAATTGAACTATATTGAATGGTTCCTCTCTTTTCCATCTTTTATGTGACCACAACCAAAATTCGGGTTTTTGTTGAATTAATTTTTCTAAATGTCCTGTGTGCCATTCGGTTATTGATCCATACCTAGAATTTGAAATATCTGCTTCGTAGGAAAACATTTCCACTTCATAATGTCCTCTTTTAATTTTATTAATCGAAAAAAAAATAGGAATCAGATTGTTCTCGTGTGCCATGAATTCCGCACCGAATAACACACCCGTGGGCTGATTCAAAAAGCTTGTCCAATATGCATTTTCGGAGTTGGATGGTGACTGATCTGAAAGAACCAGAAAAACTTTAGAACCTTCTATACTAAGTGATTCTTTGTAATTACCAGAATGAACAACCTGCAAACCAAACCGCGATCTTCTTTTATTCAATGCTAAATCCCAAAAAGAATTTGTCAAAGGCATTCCTATTCCAACAACCTTAGTATTAAATTGAAGGGCTAGACTCGTAATCATCCATTCCCAATTACCGTAATGCCCTGAAATAAGCATGATGGATTTATTTTGAGCTATTAACCCGTGAACTAATTCTGGATTTTTAAAAATGAATCTAGATTTTAACTTAGCTTTAGATATCGTCAAATTTTTAATTCCTTCAATTACTAGATCGGCAAAATGACGATAAAATGTGTTTCGTAAAAGTCGAATTTCATTTGAATCTAAATTCGGAAAAGATTTTTTTAAATTCCCGATAATTACTTTTTGGCGGTATGGAAATACAAAAATTAATACTAGATAAAACAAGTCGCTTAATCTATAAATGATGAAAAGTGGTAAACGAGAAAGTAATAGCAAGAATCCAAATAATAACCGATTCATGATTTCTTGTATTTTTCTCCCCATCGATTATTAATGAATTGTTCAACTTCCTTTTCTTTGGAATTACTTCCCGGGTTAAAAAAAGAAGTATTTTTCAATTCATCTGGCATAAATTCTTGAATAACAAAATTACCAGGATAATCGTGCGAATACAGGTAATTTGTTCCATAGCCTAATTCTTTCATGAGTTTTGTTGGCGCATTTCGCAAATGCAAAGGCACGGAAAGATTTCCGGTTTGTCGAACGACCTCTTGTGCTTGATTAATTGACTTATAGGCTGCATTTCCTTTTGGCGAGCTTGCCAAATAAAGTGTGCACTGTGATAAAATAATTCTTGATTCGGGCCAACCAATCATTTCTACAGCTTGAAAACAAGCAGTTGCCAACAATAATGCATTCGGATTTGCCAATCCTATATCTTCTGAGGCCAAGATTAACAATCGGCGCGCAATGAATTTGGGATCTTCACCTCCTTCAACCATTCTAGCAAGCCAATATACAGCAGCATTTGGATCACTTCCTCTAACTGATTTTATAAAAGCGGAAATAATATCATAATGCTGTTCACCATCCTTGTCATACCTTGAAAATGATTCTGTTGCTATTGATTTTGTTAATTCGTCTGTAATAGTTACTTGTTGATTCGATGAAAAAGTTCCGATAACTAATTCCAAAAGATTCAACAACTTACGTGCATCACCACCTGAAATTGCAATCAAAGCATTCCATTCAAGAAGTTGAATTTTCTTAGTTGACAAAACAACATCTGTGTGAATTGCATGATTAATGATTTTAACCAAATCATCTTTAGAATGCTCTTTCAATGTGTATGTTTGACACCTGGAAAGTAAAGCAGAAATTACTTCAAAAGAAGGATTTTCCGTAGTTGCACCAATCAACGTAATAATTCCCTTCTCTACTGCTCCAAGAACTGAATCTTGCTGAGATTTCGAAAATCGATGAATCTCGTCAATAAAAACAACCGGTTGTTTTGACTGAAATAGACTCTGTTTAGAAGTTGCAGAATTAATTATATCTCTAACATCCTTAACTCCTGACGAAATAGCTGACAAACTGTAAAACGGCCTTTTTAATTCGTCTGCCAATAGATTCGCCAATGTTGTCTTACCCACTCCTGGAGGTCCCCATAAAATAATGGATGGTAAGATTCCGGCATCTAAAGCTCTACGAATTGGACCATTTTTCCCAACTAAATGTTCCTGACCAATGTATTCATCCAATGTTTTTGGACGCATTCGCTCTGATAATGGAACATTGGAAAAAGACATTTCCCAAAGTTACAGTCTTTTTCGTAAGAATGAAAATTAAGGTCTAATGACTTTAATAACCGTTCTTCGGTTTAAGGTAAATTGAGTTTCAGAACAATTTTCACATTTAATATCTGGTTCACCTTCTCCTTTGTGATCTCCTTTAATTCTGGAACGATCCAGTCCTTTAGAAACCAAATAATCGATTGTGCGATTCATTCTGCGTTCTCCCAACCACAAATTATATTCAACTGTATTTCTTTTATCACAGTGAGAAACAACTTCAAATCTTATGGACGGATCAGCATTAGCAATCATTTCTGCAAAAGCATCTAAATCGGATCTGTTTTGAGGATTCAAATAACTCGAATTTCGATCAAAATAAATAATTGCATCTGTCAATTCTACCTTTGGTTTAGGTTCATTTACCGGAGCTGATAAACTAACAGTTTGTCCATAAGAATCCGAGACAACTACATTGTAAATACCTTTTACGACATCCGATAAATCCTCGCTTTCTTGACCTGTTTCCCATTTAAAAGTATAGGGAGGAACTCCACCGCGAGGTGTAACATTTACACTTCCGTCAGAGCCTTTATAAACAGTAACATCTGTTGATGAAATATCGGCAAATAACTGTGGAATAATCGTAGTATAATAAATATCAGCACGAACCTCATCTCTATTACTAGACCAATAAAAGTTATTACCTGAATAGGTAAAATAAGCATCAAATTTGGGACTATTAATTTTGGAACCAACATTTACAGGTTCACTCCAGTCCGTCCAAGAATCACTTTTTCTAACAGAATAAAAAATATCTGCATCTCCTTGACCACCAAATCCATTACTTGAAAAAAACAATGTATCACTATTCGGAGATAAGAACGGTGAAATTTCAAATCCTGCTGAATTAATATTCTCGCCCATGTATATTGGCTCCGACCATTTTCCATCACTCTGTTTTACAGAAATATACAAATCTTCTTCTCCGCGTGAATTTGGTCCGAGATAAGAGATGATAATCGCAGTTTCATCATTACTAATATGGAAACCATAAAAGCCTCCTTCGATATCCAATTTAGGAATCTTAATTTCTTTCGGTTTTCCCCATTTTTTACCTTTATACTCGCTAACTGCAATCCCCTTTTTCAAATCCTTTTTCCCTTCATAAGAATTCAATAAATAAACACGACTACCTTCTTTATTTATTCCTACAATAGAATTATTATACTTATTGTTCAACTCTTTAACACTGGAGGCTTTGGAATATGAAAAATCTTCCTCTTTCTCGCTTTTCCATACATCTTGGTCACTTGTTCCTCCGACCGAATTTTCATCACTTGAACGAACGAAAAACAAGGTTGAACTTTCTTTATCAAAAATCGGCATACTTTCTTCCACTTCAGTATTAACCGTTCCCCCTAGTTTCTCAGGTGTTTTTACTGCGTTAAATTGAGCTTTCAATCCAAATTGAATCAAGCAGACAAAGAAACACAACACAATTGTACAAAATTTTGCTCTCATATAACTTATCTACCTAACATTAAACCCAAAACCAACTCATGTCCACCAGAACTGTAATTTTTGAATTTCGAAATGGAAAAATCAAAAGAATATCCTAGTTTGAAGCGATTACTGATGTTCATTCCAAACATACCTATCACAGCATCCGTATGTCGATAACCTAATCCAAACCATAACCATTTTTTATATTCCAATTGTGCATTAAAATCAATAGAAACTGGAGCAGGATACATGTATTTAACCATTAAATTAGGTGTTAATGTTAATTCTTCATTCAATTTGATTTGATAACCAGTCATTAAATTGTAATGCATTTGAGGATTAAAATTTGCTGTCCCTTGTCCGAATTCAACTAAATCCCTAGTTAGTTGCTGAGAAGAAAGTCCGATATAAAACCCTTTTCCATAAAAATATAGCCCAGCACTCAAATCCATAATGTATTTATTCGATTGGTTCCCTAAAAATGCGCTGTACGTATTATCTGTATAAGTCAACGTGGGATCTACCAAGTTCAAAACCTGAGCTTTATCGGCTAAAAATGCATTATTTGATAAACCTGCTTTTACGCCAAAAGAAAGATTAAAATCTTTGTTCATCGGAATATGAAGAGCATAAGTCCCTAAAAATGAAAGTTTGCGAAAAGCTCCGTATTGATCTGCGATTATTTGACCACCAACAGTATGTTTTAATTTACCTGTATTGATTGGTGGATTCTCGATTGGACCGGCGCTGGTTCTAATTCCGGGGTTGTAATATTTAGGTTTAAAACTTAATGGAACCGAAAAAGCCAGGTAACTTGTTCTTGGTGCATCCGCAACACCCAACCACTGCCACCGGCCAGCTAGCGTAACATCGATAAAATCGTATATTCCCGCTGCTGCAGGGTTAGCCATAAATTGATTTCGTTGAAACTGAGAGTATTGTGGCACTTGCTGCCCCCACATGTTACATGAAATTAAAATAAATAGAAGATATAACTTTCTCATTCGTTAATTTTTTATTAAGGTAACTATTCCACTTAAATTTTGCGTATAATTATCGTTGTATTCGATAATGAAATAATACGATCCCACAGGCATTTTCTCATCCTTGAATGTTCCATCCCAAGGAGCTAATTCATATTGACCAATCTTGGATTGATAAATTTGATTACCCCATCGATTATATATGGTAACAACGTTATTTGGATAAATTTGGTCAATGTTATCTAAGATCCAAAAATCATTCGTATTATCATTGTCTGGTGTAAATGCCGTAGGAACAATTATTCCACATTCTTCGACACTAATTACAACACTTGACGTCGGACTTTCACAGCCATTAACCGTTTGCGATACGTTGTATGTTGTAGTTCCAACTGTCATTTCTGGAGTATAGGTTGAGCCCGTTCCTAAAGGATTATTGTTGATGTCATACCAAGTGAAAGAACCACTTCCAGATACTGTTAGGTCAGTCGGATTAGCATTGCTACAATAAGTTGTATCTGTTCCCGCAGTTGGTGCACCTGGAATTGGATTAATTGTAATAGTTTGTGAAGAAGACAAGGCATTGTTTATACAATTTGCGTCCGCTAAACTATCCAATTGGTAAACACCAGATGTTAACCCTAAATTAAATGTGGAATTTGAACTAGATAGTGGAGTTTGACTTGCTCCGTTTATTGAATAATACAAAGTATAGTCTGGAGCCCCGTTAACTGTCGCAATTAAATCCGATATCACATCTCCTTGGCAATAAGTTGATCCACCGATAAATGAAACAACGGTTGGTTCTGGATTAATGGTTACCACAAACGATTCTTCATCTGAACAAGTACCTATTTCATCAAAAATGTACACAGTCTGCGTAGAAGTAATTGGACCGGAAGTTACTGTACCTCCATTTCCTTGAGTATTCGTGTAATATGCTTCTGTTCCGGTTAAATTTGATCCACTGATTGAAGGAAGGGGAAAAGTCTCGCAAGCAGATTGAGGTCCTGGGTTGGTGATAATTGGAGTGTTATTGATTGTGACAACAAAAGACTCTTCATCTGAACATGTTCCATTCGCATCGTAGATATATACTGTCTGCGAAGAAGTTATGGGTCCTGTAATGAGAGTTCCACTATTAGCCTGAGAATTCGAATAATATGCTTGACTTCCACTTAAAGAAGTTCCAACAATTACGGGTAAAGTATATGAATCACATGCAGTTTGGGCGCCCGGATTAGTAATAACAGGTGTGCTAATAAGTTCAATTGTAAATGATTGTTCTGAAGTACAAGCACCATTTGCATCATACGCGTATATAGTAATTAACGTGTCTGGTTCAAACAAGGCTCCAACACTTATTATAGAGCCATTTCCTCCTGTTTGTGCGTAATATTGCGGATTTACTAAGGCTGTACCCGTAATATTTTGTAACACGTAAAAGCCACCACAAGAGGTAAAATCGGCTATTGGATCAATAACCGGAGCACCAGGGTTTAATAATGTAGTAGAACTTGTACCGCTTTGGCAACCTGTCGCCGAATTAATGAAAAATATATCATAAGTTCCTGCACTCAAATTGTTTATCAAATATGAAATATTCATAGCGCCACTATTTCCACTTGCGGTTCCACTCCATGAAACAGATCCAGAAGCAGCTGTATTGACGGAAATAGAACCATCTGTTCCGTTACAAATTGAAGGGTCTGTTGGCGTTAACGTAATAATTGGTGTTGGACTTATAGTAATGGTAAATGTTTGAACAGGTCCAATACATCCATTCAATGTTGCCTGAGCGCTAATTGTCGATACAATGTTTGATCCTGTATTATTCGCGCTTAATAAGAAAGGTGTAATTTGTCCTGACCCAGAAAGTGCAAGACCTGTACTCGCGTTAGAATTCGTCCATGAAAAGGCTGCACCTACTGGATTACTAGTAAAATCAATCGGGTCAGCTGTTGCTCCCGGACATGCAGTAATGTTACTAATTGGATTTACAGTCGGTGTCGGGTCAATTGAGATTGTAAATGATGAGCTATTTCCAACACATCCGTTTAGGGTTGGTGTAACCGATATAGAACCTGTTATCGCCGCACCAGTCGAATTAGCTGGAGCAGAGTAAGCTGAAATTTGTCCAACTCCAGAAGTTGGCAAGCCAATAGCTATATCTGTATTCGACCATGAATAGGACGCTCCAGCTGGAACACTCACAAAATCTTGAGGATCAATCGTTGCTCCTGGACAAACGATAACATTTGATGGTGTATTTACGGTTGGAATTTGATTAATCGTAATGGTAAATGGTTCTTCATCTGCACAAGCACCATTTGCATCGTAAGCATACAAAGTTAGGCTGGTTGGGGCACTATATGTTGTGCCAACAGCTACAACAGTACCAGTTCCGTTTGGACCGGTATAATAAGCAGGAGCCGTTAATGCAGGACCAGTAATACTTGGAAGGCTGTATGAAGTTCCACAGTTTGTTACGTCGTTAATAATATCCAAAACTGGTGCACCTGGATTTGCAAGAGAAATTTGTTCTGTCGCACTTTGACAACCATTAGCATCCACAAAATATACATTGTAAGTACCAGCACCAATATTATTAATCGTATAATTTAATGCAACACTTGAGGCCGTATTACTTGAAGGTCCAGACCAGACAACATTTCCCGTTCCTGTTCCAGATACCGTTATTGAACCATCTGTAGCATTACAAGTAAATGGACCACTTGAAGTTAATGAAATTGTTGGAAGAGCAATGATTGTTATTGTACCACTGGCAGTAATTGTCCCACACCCGCCGGTTAGAGGAATTGAAAAATTAAATGTTCCAGCCGCTGTTGGTGTTCCGGATACAGTTATTATATTATTAAACCATGAAGCAGTAACACCACTTGGTAATCCAGAAGGAGTTCCTATTCCAGTTGCTCCCGTTGTTGTAAAAGTTACATTTTGGATCGCTGTTCCGATGCAAACAGTTGGTGTACTGGATGCCGTTGATACTGTGTTTGTTGGATTAACAGTGATGGTTCCCAATGCATTTATTGGTGCACAACCTCCAGTTACAGGAATGGAGTAATTAAAAACACCTGTTGAAGTTGGTGTACCGGAAATTGTTATAGTATTGGAAGAATAACTAGCCGCAACACCCGATGGAAGACCTATGGGAGCACCGATACCAGTAGCACCGGTTGTCGTAAAAGTTATTGTTGGATTTAGCACAGATCCTTGGCAAACTGTCGGTGAAGTTGAAGGAGGTGATACAGTAACGCTTCCAACATTTATGGTAATATTTGCTGTTCCAGGACAACCTGACTCTCCAGTAACTGTTAGTGTATAAGTTGTCGTGGCCGTTGGTGTGGCAGTTAATGTAAGTGTTCCTCCACTTGTATTCCCCGACAAAGGAGAAGTGGTAATAGTGCTATTATCGGTAGAAGACCAAGCGTAAGTAAATATTTGAAAATCTTGTAAAACAACGGTCAAATCTAAAATACTCCCATTATCAGCACCACCTGTCTGGTCAGTTATTCCAAATTTCCACGTTGTATTTGTCAAACCACCCGCACTTTCAATTAGTGTTAAAATAGATTGAGGGAAACAAAAGGTAGCGGTTTGAGAGGAATTATTTCCACCGGTTTGAATAGTTGCAATCACTTGATTATAAAGTGTTGTCATTGCTGCATTATAAACATAAGTTAACCCACCTGCTGGAGCTGGGGCTGGATTTTGAGACGTGTAAACTGTATTTCCAACTTGAAGTGTCAAAGCGGTAAACTCGGTATAATCCTCATGTCGTAATGTAAAACAAATTGAAACGATTTGTCCCGAAATAAAATTAGTGGGCGTTATTCCGCTCGACGTAACTGTAGAATATCCAAACTGACAACCCGCCGGACCAGTACATCCATTAGGAATGTTTACCAAAGTACTATTTTGAAAAGTCTGATTAGAAACTACTGGTTGAGGCACATAAGATCCTGTTATCGTTACAGACTCTCCATTACAAACACTTGTTCCAGGTGCAGCAGTTAACGTAAGTTGAGGCGACGGATTCACTGTAATTGTATAAGAACTCGGTGCTCCCGAACATGAGGTAGCAGGATTTGGACCGCTGTATGGAGTAACAACTATTGTTGATGTGATTGGTGTTAATCCCGTATTTGTTGCGGTAAAAGAAGATATGTTTCCAGTTCCGCTAGAAGGAATCCCAATATTTGTATTTGAATTAGTCCACGTGTATGAAGCTGTCGGAAAGCCTGGAGATGTGTAAGAAGAAGTTGCTACAGTAGCTCCGTTACATACAACAATGTTCGCTGGAACAGTAACTGTAGCTCCGGGATTCGATACCACAGTCACATTGGCTCCCATAGAGCAGTTCGATGCATCAACAACGACAACCGTATATGTACCAGTAGGAATATTACTTAAGGTGTTTGAAGCAGTGGTGTTCATGGTGGAGGTTATCAATGTACCATTCTGATCGTACCAATAAAAATCCCAAGGAGAAACTGTTCCTGTAGCAGTTGCGGTTGCACTTCCATCGGATGAATTTGAACAGGTGGTATTCGTTGATGTCATGGTAGGAGGTAAACAACAGGACATATTAGGATCAAACGAAGAAGAAGCATCTCCTTGGCAAGACAAATTTGACCAAGAACCTGATTCACCATCCCCACTCGTATTTACTGTCACATTCAAAGATGAAGCAGGACATGCGGCATCCACTTGCATAGTCCAACAAAATTGCAAATCACAATTTGACGCACTTGCATCCCCATAATTGTCTCCAGGATTTGAGGTGTTACAATTATTGCAACCTAAATTAGACTCAAAGTAAAATCCAGGCCCCCAATTCGTGCCATTTACGTTACCAATTCCTGTTGGGTAATAATTCCAAGAACCTGAAGAACATCCAGGAGGTGGTGTCTGAGAAACCATATTCCAACCAGCTCCAAAGTTTAATTGAACACCGTGAAACCAATTTGTATTTACTTGATTGTATGTAAATACTGTATAACAAAACGTTACTGTTTGTCCTGGGTAGTAATATCCATTTACTGGTGGTGGGTTGGCAACCAATGAAGCTTGTGTCAAACAGTCTCCACATTCTTGATTGTTTTGAACTGATATCGTAAAAGTACCAGCTGCAGTAGAAGTACTTCCACTAACTTGAATGTAATACGTTTGACCTGATATCATTCCAGTAAAAGTACCCGGAGATCCGTCAACATCACAACCTGTTGGCGTCAGGCTGTTACAAGTTCCAGTGTACAGACCAATGTTGGGTGTGCCAAAAGTCCCTGTAATGTTTGAAAAGCTAATAACGGCAGTAGGTCCCGATGCCACAAACGAGTACCAAACATCAAGTGCGGGGGATGCCATATCTGCAGTACCAGTTCCACAATCAATGATTGAAACATAAGGATTGGCTGATGTTGCGCCCACGTTCGTTCCATTGTGCGTAACTGGAGTTCCTACACCTGTCGCTCCACCAGAACATCCCGCAGGTGTAGGCAAAGTACCCAAGTTATATGCTGTAGCACAATTATCACCTTGTGCAAATCCCAGTGTGTAACAAAAAAGAAAGAACAGAGTAATTATTCTTCTCATAATTTAATTTTTTGAAGTATTTCGAGCACTTACCATTCTAATAATAATTCCAGATTCATGAATTTTATAAGTTGCAGGATCTTCCGTTTTTTCATTCTGAAAACAATTTTCATCGAATTCTGTTGATCCAAGTTCCTTTTTTGACAATAATTCTACAACTGCACCGTCATCAAATTTTAATTGGTAATGACTTTCAACATGGAAATAACCACACCAATCTCCTTTGGAAATGGATGTCGCTAATTCTTCAATAGTATATTTGTTGCCTTGATTTGTTATCTTGTAAAAATTAGACTGAGCACTTGATGAGTATGTAGAAAAAAGAAATAAAAAGAATATAAAATGAAATGTAAAAATTGTCTTCATCGTTTAAAAATTAATTGATTCCTTGTCGAAATTTTTTATTGACCATTAAATTAATCAATAAAAAGCAGTTTCCAAAATGTTTCTTTTACGAATTTTTTGATTCTTTGTTGCAAAATAATCATAAACTAACAGTCAAGCTACTCCATACAATCGCACGGAGGATCTAAAATCCATTTGACATCTTTTCTTTTACTCAAAATATATTCTTGGTATTTTGGCCCAAAGCGTATTCCTGTTAGGTCCACTTTCTTCAAATTTTGAAGTGAAAAGATTGATTCCGGAAGACTTGATAACGCATTATCCCCAAAATCCAACTTTTCAAGTTTCCAACAATTTTGAATCAAACTAGGTATTTGCTCTATATCGTTGCGATTAATAACAATCTCGCTTAAGTTAGACATTCGAGTCAATTCCAGAGGGAAAATTGAAAAATCATTTTTTGAAGCAATGAAATACTCCAAACTTCTCAAAGAATCTAAAAAATCTGGTAATGTAGTAAACCGATTTCTAGAAATATTTAGGTATTTCAAATTTTTGAATTTTACCAAATCGTAAGGTAAAGAATCTCGTTTTTCTTTCGAAAAATTCAATCCTAAAATAGTGTCAGGATTAGCACCCTGAACCTCCTCCCATTTGTAAATTGTGAAATCGTAGTCTTGACCAATAAATTGATTAGAAAGACAAAGTGGAAAAATAATCCAAAGCAAAATTTTTATCCTTCTGGATTTGTTTCGTAAGAGACTCAATTGTATCAAATTTAAACTCATCCCTTATTTTTTTTAAAAGCTGTATTTCTAGGAATTGACCGTATATATCTTGTTCGAAATCAAATATATGAATTTCGATTCGTTTTTCAAGATTTTCTGTGATAGTTGGTCTAAAACCGATGTTCATTATTCCTCTAAAAATCAGATCATCTTGCTTAACATGAACAGCATAGACACCGTTTCCGGGCAGAATTTTATAATCGTCTGTTAATTCTAGATTAGCAGTGGGAAAACCAATTTTTCTACCTAATTGATTTCCCCTCACAATAACACCATTTAACTCAAAAGGAGCTCCAAGAAATTGATTTGCAATTTCTATTTTACCGTCTGATATGGCATTTCTAATTTTCGTTGAACTAATGTTCACCTCATCGATTTCCTTTGCCGGTATTTCAATTGCGTTAAATTCATAAACGGTAGAAACCTCTTTTAAATACTGAATGTTTCCCTCTCTATTTCTTCCAAATTGATGATCGTATCCTATTACAATCGTATGAACATTCAATTTATTGACCAAAAAATCTCGTACAAACTCCATTGCTGACATACGGGAAAATTCAAAAGAAAACGGGTAAACTATTAAATGATCGATTCCAGTTGATTCCATTTTTTTAAATTTCTCTGTCTCTGTCTGAATCAATTTCAAATTGTGAGAATCTGGGAAAAGCACGATTCTTGGATGAGGAGAAAATGTTATAATTACAGATTCCCCACCTACTTCATTCGCCTTGCTTATTAAATTTTCAATGATTTTTTGATGACCCAAATGTACTCCATCGAAAGTTCCAATTGTAACAACTGGCTTTCTTATTTTATCTACCTCATCAAGTCCAAAAAAAATCCTCATATTCTAGAGAGCAAAAGTAGTCAAAACCATTCAATCCAATTCAACTCTCGAAATGAATATGAATTCAGTATTTTTATGAAAAGTTGTGTAATTTTAAACTCAAATGTAAAAACATGAAATACGATCGAATTGATTCATCTTTATTTATAAAGAATCGCAAAAAATTTACAGAACGAATGGAATCCAATGCGCTAGCTGTATTTAATTCAAACGATATTTATCCAATCAGCGCAGACAGTACTATCCCTTTTCAACAGCATCGAGATATCCTTTTTCTCTCTGGTGTTGACCAAGAAGAATCAATTTTGGTTTTGTTTCCTGACAGCACGAATGAAGCTCATAGAGAAATCTTGTTTTTAAGAGAAACGAACGAACATATTGCTATTTGGGAAGGTGAAAAATTAACCAAAGAAGCAGCTTTTGAAACGTCAGGAATAAAAACAGTTTACTGGTTGCAGCAGTTCCCAACGATTTTCAAACAGTTAATGGCTGAAGCGAAAGGTATTTACCTCAATACCAACGAACACTTAAGAGCAAATACAGAAGTTGAAACTCGCGAGGACCGATTCATCCAAAAAGTGAAACAGGATTTTCCTGCACATCAAGTTTTTAAGTCTGCACCTATCATGCATAAAATTAGGTCAGTAAAAGATTCGATAGAGCTAGACTTAATGCAAAAGGCTTGTAAAATAACGGAATCAGGATTTAGAAGATTATTGAAATTCATCAAACCAGGCGTTTGGGAATACGAAATTGAAGCAGAACTCGCGCATGAATTTCTACGAAATCGTTCCAAGGGCTTTGCCTATACACCGATTATTGCATCAGGAAAAAATGCTTGTGTTCTTCACTACATTGAAAACAACCAACAATGTAAAGATGGAGATGTCATTCTATTGGATGTTGGAGCTGAATATGCCAATTACGCCTCTGATTTAACCCGCTGTGTTCCGGTTAATGGTCGATTTACTACAAGACAAAAAGAAGTATATAATGCTGTTTTACACGTAAAAACGGAGGCACAGAAATTATTAGTTCCAGGAACAATCATGGCAGAATATCACAAGCAAGTAGGAAATTTAATGGAAGAACAACTTGTGAATTTAAAACTCATAACACTGGAGGATATCAAAAATCAAAAACCAGAATGGCCGGCGTATAAGAAATATTTCATGCATGGAACTTCACATTTTCTAGGTTTGGATACGCATGATGTAGGTTTGTGGAATGAACCCATTCAAGCAGGAATGGTTTTCACCTGCGAACCCGGCATTTATATTCCTGAAGAAGGATTGGGAATTCGATTGGAAGACGATTTGGTTGTACAAGAGAAAGGAGAACCATTTAACCTGATGAAGGATATCCCATTGGAAGTTGAAGAAATTGAAGAACTTATGAATTCTTAGTTTGTGCTTAATTATCAGGTACAAGGTGAAGGACAAACAATTGTTTTTTTACACGGCTTCTTGGAATCTCTTTCCATGTGGTCTTATTTAGATTTGGAAAAAATTCCTGGTAAACATATTTTTATTGATCTTCCTGGTCATGGTATATCAGATTTAACAGATCAAAATGAAAAACCAAGTTTGGAATTCATGGCAAACGAAGTGCTACATGTACTTTCAAATCTTTCAATTGATTGCTATTCTGTTGTGGGGCATTCAATGGGTGGATATATTGGGTTAATTATGAAATCTCAGAATAAGCGTTGTGAAAAATTAGTTTTATTAAATTCTAATTTTTGGGAAGATTCAGAACAGAAGAAAAAAGATCGAATTCGAATTGCTGATATTGTATTTAAAGCAAAAAGAGTATTTATTCAAGAAGCGATTCCGAATCTATTTGCAAAACCTGAACTTTTTGAGGAAGAAATTCGAAATTTAAAAGAAGAAGCCTTGCAAATGCCCCCTGAATCCATTGCTTATGCTTCATTAGCCATGAGAATGCGAAAAGATTATTCAGAAGAAATTCAACTTAATCCAACGGATTATTATTTCATTCATGGCAATCTTGATCGACTTATCGAAACAGAATATTTGAGATCTAAACTTAATACAAATCAAAATCTTTTTTTAATGGAAGAGGCCGGTCATATGGCTCATATTGAGCAACCTGAAAAAGTCCTAAAAATTCTTCAACTCATTTTTCAATAAGTGTTTCAAGGCTTCTCTTTTTGCTAAGCCCTGAATCCCTGATTCAACAACAAAATCTTTAACTAAAGCAGGTTCAGACTTGGCATATTCTCTCAAACTCCAACCAATAGCTTTCTGAATAAAAAACTCTTTTTCATGTTTGAATTGTTGAATCAAATCCTTCAAAAGTTGGAAATTTGTTTCTTCCTTGTATCGTAATTGAAAAATTAAACAAGACCTTCTCAACCACATATTTTCACCATTGCGCCATTCCAAGATAATTTGATCGCGTTTTTTAGGATATAATTTCATGTATTTTGACAAATAATTGCTTGCCAAAGTATCCACCGAATCCCACCAAGAATGGTTTGTGAGTAAAAACTCAATATGCACACTATCTGTTGAATCAATATCTTTCAATTTCCATTTTGCAAGCCAATCCATGGCAACGTAGTGGAATTCTCGCTGTTCTTTTTGCCACAACTCATAAACCAGTTCCCACTTATTTTCTCTAGACAAATCTAACGGTATCAGGGTAAACCATTCCTTTTGAATTACTGCGCGAATTGGTTTTTTAATTCCAAAATAGGAAAATTTATTTTTCATGTATTGAGACATCCCCACCGATTCTTGAAAGTTGCGATGGAGTTCAAACTCAGACTCAAGTCGGTTAATTAAATCTGTAATCATACAAATAAGAAAAAAGGCAAATCATAAGCCGGGTTCTGTATCCTTCGCTGCAAGCAGCTCTGTAGTCTATCATTTATCTAGCACTGACGTCACCATCAGCATCCATCAACCTACCCTCCGAGATTGGGCGAGCAACCCTCAAGCCTCGGTATATTTGGTCTTTCAGTTCGTAAGGTTTACCTTGCCGTTTTTGTCGCCAAAAACGCGGTGGGCTCTTACTCCACCTTTTCACCTTTTCCCCGACGAAGTAAACTTGTCAAGGTAGTTTTCCTTTCTGCGGCACTTTCTGTTCCCACAGGCTTAAACCTACGAGACCTTCCCGTTAGGAAGTACGATGCTCTATACTGCCCGGACTTTCCTCTCTTTTGATTACTCAAAACAGCGATAGACTGATTTGCCTAGTACAAAAATACAGATTAGTTCTTAGTTATGTACATGGTTTTAGAACCATTACTTGAAATAACTTTAAGCAAATAAATTCCATCGTTTAAATCCGTAATATCGATTATTGTATTCATCGAATTTAACTCAGAAATACTTTTGACAATTTTTCCATTCAATTCTTGAAGTTGAATTTCATTGATTATCGAAGTGCTATTGATGTTAAGACTTTCCGATGACGGATTTGGGTAAATATGTGTTTTTAGTTCATTTTCAATCAATCCAGCGTCTAGTCCTAAATAAATATCTTGATACTCAATAGACTGAATTTGTTGCTGACCATTTGCATCGCGCACCACAATTTTCAGAAGAGCATCCTTGCTTCCTTGAGCAATCCACTCGTATTCATAACTTGTAATTATTGGTGGGACAAACCAGCCAGGTGCGCCAAAAAAAGATTGATAGATAGAATCTAATTCAATTATTTCTCTCTTCAAACGAAGAACATCAAAAGTTCCAAATGGCAAACTTAATTGTCCATAACCATCAACTATACTGTGAACATTTCTATGTTGCTTGATTATTAAATTTGCTGCAGGATTTAGATCTACCACAGTATAACCAACCGTATTGAAATCCTGACCATAAGTCATTGGAAAACGATATTTGGTTTCAATAGTATCTGATGGAAAAGCAACATCTAGTCCATTCACTTGAACTGAGAATCCAACTTTAGTTATGGAATCTACAAGAGAACGTTGATAGGACCTGGCATCGGAAAGAGATACAGGAAGAAAATTACCTAATTGATTCAACTGCAACGCATTTTCCGGAATAAAATAAGATGCTTGATAATTAGTCGGAGCAAAAAGTCCAAATGAAACTTGAACAGGACTGAATCCGATAGAAGTAAATTCCCTAACAAATTGAGAATCTGCAACTAAAGATGAAAAATCCCAAAAATAATTTTGCCCCGTAATAGCTGGATCATTATTCGTGAATGCAGTTGTACTATATCGAACTGTATCTCCTGCTGACGGAAAATCACTCTCTGACAATGTAATCTGACCAAACGAACTTCCTAAAAGGAATATTCCTAAAAATAGGCACGAAAAATTAATGTATGAAAGCTTAAAATGGCAAATCATCTGTTTCGTCGTTGGATGTCAACAGTGAATCAACAGCGGAAATTGTTGGTTCAGCACCTAATTCTAATGCCGAAGGACCACCAGCGGGAATTCCCTGACCAACTTTATCAATTCTCCAAGCATCTAATGAATTAAAATACTTGACCTCACCTTGAGGACTGGTCCATTCTCTTCCTCTTAAATTAAAAGAAACTTCAACTTGCTCTCCAACATTCATAGCATCTAGTAATGTACATCTATCTTGAACAGCTTGAAATAGAATATCCTGAGGATATTGACTCGTATTTTCCGTTAAAACGAACTCTCTTTTTGAAAATTTTTCTGAAACCTGAACAGTGGGATTCAACACTTTAATTGTTCCTGTGATTTTAAACATATATTTTATTTTTAGCCATTATTAAATGCAAGCAAAGTCATCCAAGCTTCGCTCAACTTGTTTTCCTTCAATAATTGAGAAGCTTTTATGTGAAGTTCATACTCCAATTTGACAGCGTCCTCTTCTAAAGTTACGAATAAATCGCTTAACTCTAACAATTTGTATTCATTAACATCTGTTTCGTCTGGTAGTTTTTCAATTCCAGCAAGCTGACCTAATTCGTTTTTAGTTAGTACACTTGAATTCAAAATATCCCTGGGTAAATTATCGAACCCAATACCACACGTTGTGATTGGTTTTTTTACTTCAAACATCGAATTTGAATCTGCACGGCAATACCAATCTCCGCCCATTCGCGAAACTAAATCAATTTTATGTTGGTCTATCATTCCATTCACATCTAATACTGATTCATTGATGTGAATTCTTGTTACTTCGCAAATAATCAAATTTCCGGCACCCCCTTCATTTCCTAATTCTATAACTTGGTTCACTTTGCACTCAAATTGAACAGGAGACTCAGCAACTCTTGCCGGTTTAATTGTTTCAGAACTTACAGGCGTGAAACCTGATTTCATAAACTCATCTACATCAGGAGCATAAGGTGAACTAGCTAGACTCATTTGATGCACAATTTCATAATTTACAACGTTTATTACCACTTCAGGAACCAATTTTACGTTGTTGTAAGTGTCTTTTGTAGTATTATTTCTTCCAGAACGTGCTGGCGAAAATATTAATATTGGAGGTTTCGCACTAAATACATTAAAAAAACTAAACGGTGCCAAATTAGGCCTCCCCTCTAAATCAACAGTTGATGCAAATGCAATAGGCCTTGGGCCGATAGCACCTAATAAATACTGATGTACTTTTTGAACTGGGATTTCAGATGGGTTTATTGTTAACATTGTAAAAAATTACTAACACAAAAGTAGAAAGAATATCGAGTATAAAGGACATATAGAGATTGTATAGTTATTCACAATTTTAACAGTTTCAAACACGTTTTTTGACAAAAAAATCTTTTAAAATTAGAGAGGCTTCCTCGGCAAGTAAACCATTTGTCACTAGCGTTTTAGGATGATAAACACGTTCGGAAAATCTACCCGCTCCTCTCTTTTCATCTCGAGTAGCAAAAACAACTTTATCTATTTGAGACCAATACAATGCCCCACCACACATGATACAAGGTTCTAAAGTCACATAAAGCGTGCAGCCTGTGAGATATTTAGCTCCGAGAAATTCAGACGCAGCCGTTATCGCTTGAATTTCGGCATGGGCAGTTACATCGTTCAGTTTTTCTGTCAAATTGTGAGCACGAGCTATTATTTTTCCATTAGCAACAACAACCGCACCTACCGGAACTTCATCTAAATCATAAGCTTTCTTGGCCTCAAGCAAGGCTTGTTTCATAAAATATTCATCGTTGTATGGAGTGATCATAAACTTTTTTTGATAAAATTATTTATTTTTCTTATTCGAAATAATATATTAAAAATTCAGTTAAATTTGAATCACTAAATTATCAAATTATGAAAAAAATTGTTTTATTTGGAGCATTAGCAATGTTATCTCTTTCGTCTTGTAAAAAAGATTGGACTTGCACATGTACATCATCTGCTGGAGGATCATCGTCCACAACAATTCAGGATATGACTAAATCTGATGCAAAAGCTGAATGTGACGGCGGAGATGGAAGCGCTCTTGGAATTACTGTAGATTGCGAATTGCAATAAACAACTAACAATGTAAATTTGAAAGGGGATAGGATAATCCCCTTTTTTATTATGAATTCATTAGAATATTTTTTTCTTGATTTAGGATTGAGTTGGACTTATTCCAAATTAATCCCTTATGTCTTGGCCATACTTTTTGGAGCAGGTTTTTCATGGTTTTTGTTGGTTAAAATAAAAAAGCAAAGTTGGTTAAAATTCTCTTCAGTAATAGGTTCTTTTGCACTTCCATTTATCATCTATTTTACATTTTTTCCCATCTATGAGGGCGATTTCTCGAATTTGGGTGTGCGATCCAATTCAACTATTCCATTCCCTCAAAAGAAAACCTTAACGGTTGTTGTTTTACCAAATTGCCCTTTTTGTTACCAATCAATCCGTTTAATGAAAAAACTCAAAGAAAGAAAACCTGAAATTACCATACAATATTGGATATCTACCTCAGACACCTTATCGCGCGATACAAAAATCTTCAAAGTAATTCCCGATTATTTTACGACCTTTCAAAAATATAACAAAGCAGAAATATCTAAACTCGTTCAAGATACATACCCATGTTTCATACTATCTAAAGAAGGTAAATCGCTTAAACTATGGAATAACAATCATTTCGGTGTTTCTGCACTCGATGAAATAGAGCGTTTTTTTAATTGATAAATTTAATCTTAACTCATTCGCTAGCCTTGTGCTTTCTTTGAAACAAACTTTTGATACTGGTCTTGATTTATTAAATACAAAGGGCTAAAATCATTTTTTGCTTCTTGAAAATTCCCTTTTTTATCTTTCGTGTAAGAAACCATATCAACATCAAGCGTACAAGTTTCATTGCACTTACTACACTTATGAATATTTACTACAATATGATTAGAGTTTTTGCTATTGAACTTATTCAAATCAAGTAATTTATCTAAATCTGAATTCAAAATATTGGTTACTTCTTTTTCATTCATAACATCAAGCTTTAAATCAAGTTTAACATCTTCAGCCCATCGCTTACATTGTTCACAATATACAGCTTCATGAACTCCTTTTTTTCCTCCAAAATAAACTGAACCAATAATAATTACCAACTCAACAAATGTGTACAACCAAAAATAAATACCACTGATTTTACCACCAAAAACATTGTAGGGTCCCATTTGAGCAATAAAACCAACTCTTTCAAACATCATAACAGGCTTAATAATTAAATCGATTAAGCTATAGTTCACATTATCAATTCGAAACATGCTATATACATAAGTCGCGAAAAGCAAATAAACTGTAACGACCGCCATATAAGAAGCATGAATCATTGATGCCTTTTTACTTCGACAGCTTGAGATACGAACAATTAACTTATTGATATAGAAAAGAAATACACAAAAAATAATAAGAAATAAAACATTCAAGCCTACAAAATTCACATACAAATTTGAATATACGTAAGCCAAACATGTTAATAACACAATAAAAGGCGTCAAAGCAAAGCCAAGCCAATAAATCTTTCCTGGATTTTCGGATAATTTATATTCTATATTTACAGTACTCATTTTTTTAAATTTTAAATTTTAATCAAAGTAACTAATCAACAATAAGATGGGGAACAAATTTACTTAGGTTATCTGTAATCAAGTTTTGACTTTCTCTGATGCCAATTCCAACCGATTCTTGCCCGACAACCCAACTGCCAACCAATGGAAAATTTCCTTCAAAATTTGGAAGCGGACAAAATTTTTGATAAACATAACCTTCACTGCCATATTCTCCGTTTGTTTCTGTTATCACACTTCCGTAATTAAGTAACTGAACATTTGCTCCTTCTCTTGATAACAAAGGTTTTCTGGCATAACTGTTATTTAACATAAACTTATCTTGTTCAAAATACGCTTCAAGTAAATTTTCATGACCCGGATTCAACTTCCAAAGTATTGGAAGTATTGCTTTGTTTGACAAAATCATTTTCCAAGATGGCTCAATCCAATATGCTTTTCTTCGATCTTGAATGATATTCCGACCGAACTGCTCATTTAGCATCCATTCATAAGGATATAGTTTGAAAATATTTTCGATTGGTTTATCAACATCATCTACAAAACAAGAATTATACTCATCCCATCCTATTTCGTCCATATAAACAAACTTTGTCAAAAGCCCTCCCTGTATTGCACAATCACGCAAATATTCCGTATTAGTAATATCTTCCATATTGTCTTTCACGCATGAAAAATAAAGTGCAGAAGGGTGCAAATAATCTTTCAGATATTTCCAATAATCAACTAATTTTTCGTGTATTGAATTAAATTGATCTTTGGACGCATCAAAATCTTGGAGCCAATACCATTGAACAACCGCTGATTCGAATAGAGATGTTGGTGTATCCGCATTAAACTCTAATAATTTAGGAATGCCATTTTCAAATGAAAAATCAAATCTTCCATATATTGATGGATCATCATTTTCCCAAGAATTTTCAATATGCGGAACTACCCAATTTGGAATGTGAAATTTGTCATAGAGTTTATTGTCTATAACAAATTGAACAGCATCGACACATAACTCACACAAAACATTTGTAGCCTTTTCAATTTGATTTATTTCATTTGAGGAAAATTCGTAACAAACGGATTCATCCCAATAAACAGAATTTATTGTATGATAGGAAAAACCTATTTCTTCAACTTTTTTTTGCCAGTTGTTTCTTGGAGCAATTTTGATTCTTTTCATAAGTAATTATGCACCAACACTATAAGTGGATCCACCAAATCCGCCGCGGATAATACCCCCTTTAGTTCCATTTGAACCAATGTTAGAATTTTCACTAATAGCACCAGAATAATAACCAGCTTTCTTGTACCGCGATTTTGATTTTAAATCAAAATCATCATCTAAAGTCATCTCATCTTGAATAGACCCGTACGGTCTAAAAGCAAAATACAACCCTTTACCAACTGAACGAGACGCATAAGAATATGAGGCCGTAGAATCGGACCGCATAAAAACCTTTTTATTGTGCTGTTTAACAGAATTAGGTTGCTTACAAGAAGAAACCAACGTTGTTAAAAGAACAAGATTAATAACCTTTGACTTTTTCATGATATTATTTTACAGTAATGTATAATTCATATTCTTTCTTCATGTCAACTGATTTTGAGTCTCCGTTTTCATTGTATGCAGTTTCAAACGTATTACCCAATTGAGGTATTGTATCCCTATGAACAATTTCCTTGAATAAACTATTTGAAACCCAAACTTTATGCCTGGTAACAAGAACTTCGTATTTAGAAGAATCCAAATATTCTACTTCCATGGAAGTTTCAACTGAACCTTCTTTAGGAACATTTACAACTTCATCTACTGTTGGGTCTTCACCACAATTAGCTAGTAAAAAAGCAGTTACAGAAAATAATAAGAATTTATAAGGCTTTATTTGCATGATATTTTTTTAACCAAATATATAAAATTATATATATTAATTTCAAATTTCACACATTATAATTTTAAACAAAGCTCTTGAATATAAACTTTTGATCGATCGCTTTAGGCAATTCAAAACATCCAAAAAATTAAACTTCAATTAGATAAATTGATTAATTTTTACATCCAATTGTAAAATATCGGTCAAATGCAAAGTTTGAAGCCCCGCCTCCTTAGCTCCATCAATATGCTGAATAGAGTCATCAATAAACAAAGTACTTGAAGGGTCTAATTGATTATTCAAACAAACAGCTTGAAAAGTAGATACATGAGGTTTCCTCATGCCAAATTCATGAGAAACGTAAATTTTTTCAAAATATGATTCAATTGGGTTTGAATCCATGAGATTCCATTTTCTCTGAACAATTTCCCAATGCATTTCATTGGTGTTACTAAGCATAAACAAACGCTTTTTCCCTTGCAAACTTTTTAAAACATCAATTGAAGTTAACTCAATTTTACCCAACATTGCATTCCACCCTCGAACAATTTGATTGGGGCTAGGTTTGCTGTCCACAAACTCCAGAAGTTTATTAATGAAATGAGGTGTAGAAATTTTTCCCGTTTCATAATGTTGAAAAAGAAATGCTTGTTCTTTTTGAGAATACAATTCATGAGGATTTCGAAATCCTAATCTCCTAAATTCAGCAATGGTGGCTTCATAATCAATATGAATAAAAACCCCTCCTAAATCAAAGATAATCGCATCTATTTCCATAAAAAATAAAGGCTGCCAATTTCTTGACAGCCTGAAAAATTAATTTTTACTTTACTTTGACAATTCTTGACGAACCAACATGGATATAACCTTTCCATCTGCTTTACCGGCTAACTTAGAAGTAAGTAATCCCATAACCTTGCCCATATCTTGGGGTGTGCTCGCACCAGTTGTCAAAACTGCATTTTTTACTTCTTCCAATATTTCATTTTCACTCAACATTTTAGGCAAATATGCCTCAATTACTTGAGCTTGAAAAAATTCATCTGCAGCTAAATCTTCACGACCCTGAGCCTTGTATAGTTCATAGGTTTCTACTCTTTGCTTGTGAAGCTTAAGACAAATCTTCATAGCCGCTTCTTCAGATACCTCCCCACCGGACCCGGAGGTTGCTTCCAATAATAACTTGGATTTAATATCCCTCAATGCTGCTAACTTCTCTTTTTCTTTCGCAAGCATAGCTTGCTTGATGTCATGATTGATTTTCTCAGTAAATGTCATGATTAATCTACATTATCATGTAAAAAACTATTTCCTCTTAATCTAACAGAACCATTGCTATCATCGGAAAGGCCAAATCTACTTACAGTTTTCTCAGAAGGAGTAGATTCATCTGATAATCGAATATTTCTACGAACATATGCAGGTTCATTCTCAAATTCAGTAATCCCATCGGCTAACTTCAATTTCATTGTATGTTCTTTTATGCGATTTACTCTCTCTTGATTCTTCATTTGTTGTTCCTCTGGACTGAGAATGGAACGCCTTGCTGGAGCAGAATATTCATTTTCATCTTCCAATTCATGATGAACTACTGGCTTAGTTTCATTAAATATTGGATTAGTTGTTTCAGCTTTCGGAATTTCATTCGCAACTTCCTCTACTTCCCAATCAAAAACTATCGGATTATTTGAACTATTAGAAACATGATCATCAACTTCATCTAATTCGGACATAATTAAATTATTTGACTCTAGTTCCGTTTCTTCAATTTCATATACAATAGGATTGGAAACAGTATTGATTACTTCATAGCTTTCAATTTGGTTAGAATCAATTGAAAGCTCCGATTCAGGTTGTGAAGTTATCTCATTCGAGCTAATTTGTGGTTCATTCGTAATAGGAAAAACAGAAGAAACAGAAACCGGAGTGGTCAAAGGAGAACTAATTTCAACTCTAGTTTCCTCTTCTAAATCTATCATTTTTGTTTCAGCAGGCTTCTCTAATCCGTGCACGGGAGTTTCAGACATAGAAAATCCTGTAGCGATTAACGTAATATTAATGTTTTCCCCTAAAGAATTATCTAATCCATGACCCCAAATAACTTCAGCATTTGAACCAGCCTCATTTTGTATATAATCAGTTATGATGTTTATTTCATCCATCGTTAACTCGGATTCACCATAAGTAATGTTCAATAATACATATCGTGCACCATTAATGTTGTTATCATTTAACAACGGTGAATTTAATGCTGATTTGATTGCTGTCAATGCTCTTTCCTCTCCTGCTGCTTGAGCGCTCCCCATAATTGCATGACCACTGTTTCTCATTACTGTATTTACATCATTAAAATCAACGTTAATATAACCTGTAACAGAAATCAATTCTGCAATACCTTTAGCTGCTACAGTTAAAATATTATCGGCCATTCCGAATGCTTGAGAAATTGTGCAATTCTTACTAATTTGGTACAACCGCTCATTGTTAATTACTAGAAGTGTATCTACATTCTGACGCATCTTTTCCAGACCATCTTCCGCTTGTTGGCGACGTTTTTTACCTTCAAAATTAAATGGAACAGTAACTATACCTACGGTAAGAATTCCAAGATCTTTAGCAACTTGTGCAATCACTGGAGCAGCTCCGGTTCCGGTACCTCCACCAAGTCCAGCAGTTACGAAAACCATTTTAGTTCCTCTGCCAAGCAATTCGCGTATTTCTTCGATATTTTCATTTGCAGCATTCATTCCAACCTCAGGAAGAGCTCCTGCCCCTCTTCCTTCTGTTAACGAAGGCCCTAATTGAATTTTTAATGGTACTGGCGAAATATCTAATGCTTGTCTATCAGTGTTACAAACAATAAAATCTACTCCAATTATTCCCATGTTGTACATGTGATTAACTGCGTTACTTCCACCACCACCAACGCCAATTACTTTTATAATTGAACTAGCTTCTCTTGGTAAATCAAATTCCATCATATTTTCGTTTTTTAATTTATTTAACTTCTTAATTAATCTTCATCTTTAAAAAATTCAGGAACTTTCTCCCCTATTTTATTAAACATCTTCGTAAAAAAGTTTTCTCTCGGAGTTCCTGGATTCACCTTTAAATTCTTATCCGGTGTATCGTTCATATCATCTAAGTGATTTTGTGCTGCAGCTGCAGCTGTTGCCTTGCTTTGAAAACCATTTAAAACAAGACCTATACCCGTCGCATACATAGGACTGGCTAAATTTTCCAATTGTTTATTTGTATTTGCTAAATGTTCTGTAGGCAATCCAATTCTAGCGTCTAATCCAGTACGTAACATGACCAATTGTGGTAAATGTTTTAATTGAGAACCTCCACCAGTCAATACGATTCCAGCACCCATTTTATTTTCGTACCCTGAATTTACAATCTCATAATTAACAAACTCAATTATTTCTGACATTCTGGCTTCAATTATAGAAGCTAAAGCTTTAACGGATATTATCTTTTTTTGAGAACTTCCGTGTACACCAGGAATTCCGACAACCTCATTTTGTAAATTTTCTAAAGGTGATGCAGAACCAAATTTTACTTTTAGTTTCTCTGCATATTTCCTCATAATAGTACATCCTTGTTTGATATCATCTGTAATAATATTTCCTCCAAAAGGAATAACCGCAGTGTGGCGCAAAATGCCCTCATAAAAAATTGCAACATCTGTTGTTCCACCACCAATATCAACTAAAACAACACCCGCCTCCTTTTCTTCTTCGCTCAATACAGAATGGGATGAGGCAATGGGTTCTAAAATGATTTCTTTGACTTCTAAATTAGCCATTTCAATACATTTTTTAATATTGCGCACAGCGGCCACATTTCCTGTAATTATATGACAATTAGATTCCAACCTTCCGCCGGTCATACCAATTGGATCTTTAAAACCAGGATCATTATCAATAATGTACTCTTGAGGGAAAACAGAAATTATTTCTTCTCCCGGCTTCATTACCAATTTATACATGTCATCAATCAACGCATCAATATCAACTTGGCGTATAAGAGTCTCAGCATCTTTTCTTGTAATTAATCCACTATGCTGAATGCTTTTAATGTGTTGACCAGCAATACCAACATAAACTGAACGTATATTAAGTTGGCCTGGTACTCTTGACTGAGCTTCCTGAACTGCGGCAAGAATAGATTCAACAGTACGATCAATGTTGCGAACGTCTCCTCGAACAACACCCAAAGACTCGCTTTTCCCCATTGAAATAATTTCAATTTTCCCATGCTCATTTTGTTTCCCAACAAAGCAAGCAATTTTCGTCGTTCCAATATCTAAACCTACAACAACTGAATTTTTCATATTTCCTTTTTCTTGCAGACTATTTGTCCATTATACTTAATAGTTATCACACTGTATTTATTCCAACCTTCAAATGGAATCGCCTTTTCATAAAAGATTTTCAACTTATCAAATTTCTCCTTCACTTCACCTTCTGAATTAGCCGTACCAAATTCAATAATTTGGTCTCCTACAATCGGTATTAACACAAACTCATTCTGTTCATTTACAAATACTTGTCCTATCAACGAACGGAATAAGGGATCTTTACAAACATAATTCGAAATTCGATACATGTCGTCCAATTTTCGAATACTTTTCAAGGAGTTGTTGTTAATAATTTGAACTACACTTTCCGTGTTTAATCGATCGAGAATATTTCCATTAAAAACGATTACCCTCGCTGTATGAAAATTTGATGTGCCAATCTTATAGCCCTCAGCATCAATATAGAAACTCTCATTGAAGGCATTAAAAACTCGTGCAATGGGCACCCGCAAAACTACATCTACATTCCAAGTTTTTCCAATGTTTTTATAAACCTTTACCGACTTTACTTCAGACATTTTCTCAATGAAGTTTTCCACTTTTTCCGGTGAAAACCTCTCACTTGTTAAACCTTTTGGAAGCAGACCTCCACGTACCAATCTCGTCTGAAGTTCCTGTTTTGTTAAAAAGGCACTTTCTCCCTCTACTTTAATAAAAATCTCCGGAATATTAAGAATTTGTATATTCTCCTCTCTTTTAACAAAAAAAACTAACACTATCAATCCAATTAAGAAGGATATAAATGCTGATATTTTTAGCCAACGATTCATTTTTACAGAGAATTGGTTAAAATTGATTGTACGATAGGAACGATTCGATCAATATCCCCGGCACCAATGGTTAAAAGCACTTCAGACTCATTAGCTTTTACGTAACCTAATGCATCGTCGGGGGTGAATAAATATTTATTTGGATTTTTAATTTTAGACAACAACACTTCTGAAGTTATTCCCGAAATCGGCAACTCCCTGGCGGGATAGATAGGTAATAAAATAATTTCATCTAATTTTCCGAGTTCATGTGCAAAGTCATCCATAAAATCTCTGGTTCTGGAGAACAAATGAGGCTGAAAAATTCCTGTTATTTTTTTTGCAGGATACATCAATCGAACTGATTCAACAAGTGCTTTAATTTCCTTCGGGTGATGCGCATAGTCATCAATGTAAATATACTTTTCGTTTCTAACTATGTATTCAAAACGACGTTTAACACCAAGAAAAGTTTTTAATCCTGATCTTATTTGTAACTCATCCAAACCAAGCATGTCAAGTAGAGCAATACATGCAAGCGCATTTTCAGCATTATGAATTCCAGGAACCCCCAATTCAACATCAGACCATGAAGAAGTATTAAAATTTACATCCATCAAAAAACTTCCATTTTCAACACGTAGATTTGCACCTCTATAATCAGCAGTTTCACTGTTAACAGCGTATGATTGTATCGAAGCTAAACTACGAAATGGCAATCCTTCTTTTAATATTAGAATTCCATTTTCATTTATTTTTTCGGCATACATTTGAAATCCATCCTGAAATTCAGATTCAGTTCCATAAATATCCAAATGATCCGGATCAGCTGACGTAATTATTGAAGCAAAAGGAGATAAACGTAAAAAAGAACGATCAAATTCATCCGCTTCAATAACAGCATATTCGCTTTGTTTATTAACCAATAAATTGGAATTGAAATTTGTTGAAATGCCCCCCAAAAAAGCATTGCATTTCCACGTACTTTCATTCAATATATGAGCAAGAAGTGTGCTTGTCGTAGTTTTGCCGTGAGTACCAGCGACACATAAGCCTTTCAAGCTATTCGTAATCAAACCAAGAACTTCTGATCGTTTCAAAATAGTAAATCCTTGTTGAATCAAGTAATTTAGTTCTCCATGGTTATTCGGAATAGCTGGAGTAAGAATAACTAAAGTTGTTTGTTGATCAATAAACTGGGAAGGAATTTCGTGGGATAAATCTTCAAAATGAATGAAACATCCTTCTCGAATTAATTCGTCCGTAAGTGGGGATGGAGTTTTATCATAACCACCAACCACATAACCTGATGAATTGAAGTAACGAGCCAGTGCTGACATTCCAATCCCTCCAATTCCGATGAAATATACCGATTTAAAATCAGTCAAATGAATTTTATCATTAAATATCACTTCCATTTGCTTTTTGCGTTTGAAATACAAACATCAACAATATCTTTCGTCGCCATGGGTTTACCAAACTTCACTATATTCATTGCTAGGTCATTCATCTTCGACTGATTATTCAGTAGTTCAAGTACGGTATCTACAAGTTTTGCTTTTGCATCCATATCATTTACTAATAATGCAGCGGAATCATTCACTAAGGTCATGGCATTTTTCGTTTGATGATCCTCAGCCACATTTGGAGAAGGAACCAAAATTGTTGGTTTCCCAACAATCGAAAGCTCAGAAACCGAAATGGCTCCCGCTCTAGATATAACAACGTCTGCTACAGCATAGGCTAAGTCCATTCGATCTATAAATTGAAATAAATGAATCGATGGTAATTGTCTTTTTTTAACTGAAACAGACATATCCGAATGATAGAGTCTCCCGCACTGCCAGAGGACTTGGACACCTGAAGCATCAAGTTTTTCCATTCCATATTTAATCGCTCGATTCAATGTTTTCGCTCCTAAAGAACCTCCGATTACCAAAATTGTTTTTTTGGTCGAATCCAATTTGAAATGTGCTATTGCTTGGTCTCTTTTTCCTTGAATTTCAACCATATCAGCCCGAACAGGATTGCCAGTGTAAACAATCGAATTTTTTGGAAAAAACTTTTCCATATTTGGATAGGCAGTACATATCGCTTTCGCTTTTTTTGCTAATAACTTATTTGTTTTTCCAGGAAAAGAATTTTGCTCCTGAATCAATGTAGGAACTCCTATCCAATTAGCCATTTTTAGCGTAGGACCACTGGCATATCCACCAACACCAATTACTAATTGGGGCTTAAATTTTTTGATTATTTTCCTCGCCTTCAGTAAACTCGATACTATTTTAAATGGCAATTTCAAATTGGATAAGGTAAATTTTCTCTGAAATCCTTGAATTGGAAGCGCTTTGATTTTATATCCGGCTTTGGGTACCCGCTCCATTTCCATTTTTCCTTCCGCTCCTACAAAAAGTATATGACAATGTGGAAACCTCAACTTTATTTCATCCGCAATTGCAATGGCAGGAAATATATGTCCACCTGTTCCACCTCCTGAAATTATTACCCGTTCTAGTTTCATAGTTCCTCAAAAGAATTTACGGTATTAGACTTTGATTTTTTTTGCTGACTATAAGCAATTGATTGAATTATTCCAATAGAAACACATGCCATAATTAACGCCGAGCCTCCCATGGCGAGCAGAGGCATATTTTGACCTGTAACAGGAAAAACACCCGTACAAACTAGCATATTCACGGAAGCTTGAGTAAGTAATAATATTCCTATACCCAAACAAACATAGGTTTCAAAAACTTTTTCGGCATTCAATGCTATCCGAATAATACGATATAATAGGATTAAGTAAGCTAATATTAACAATAACGCTGAAAACGATCCAAACTCCTCAACAAAACTTGCATAATAGAAATCTGCATAAGCCTCTGGAATGTATTCTTTTAACTTCCCATCACCTACTCCTTGACCAGTAATTTGTCCATTATGTATTGCAAGTCGAGCATTTAACGCTTGTGCATTTGAAAGAACGTCTTTATCATCCTCAAGTTTGTTAAAAATTCGGTTTTCCCAAGTTTGATATCGAGGTAATAAATTAAGCCCAGGTGCAGCTTTATGAACACCAACGGCCATGATCCCTAATAAGATAATCCCACAGAATATGACAAACAGTTTTTTAAATGGGACTCTACCAATAAACATTATTGTTATGCATATCATAAATAGTAAGGCAGCAGTTGAAAAATTATCTTTTACAATTAAACCACATATCAATCCTACCGGCCAAAATATGGGCAAAATCCCCTCTCGCCAATCGTTTAAATCATCTTGATGCCGAACTAGTAATTTAGATAAGTGAATGATTATAGCAACCTTTGCAAAGTCGGAAGATTGAAAAGTTAATCCGATGAATGGGATTCGAATCCAACGTCCAGCATCATTAATTTTGGAGCCAAAAAGTAAGGTATATATCAATAAACCAATTGCCAGATAAAATGCAAATTTTGACAATTGTGAAATGTATTTTGAATCGCGTAAATGAATCCAGTACATAGCAAAAAAACCAATCAAAACATAAACAAAATGCTTGTACAAATATTGAACAGGTGATCCACCTTCCATTTTTACGAGAATCGGAACAAAACTATAAACGGTTACCAACGAAAATGAAAGTAGCAACAATGACACTACCCAGATCGCAGGATCCCCTTTAAGATATTTCAGGTATGCTTTCATTTTACCTGTAAAAGTGTCAAATAGTCGTTAAATTGTTTTTTCTGGAATTCCCAATCGGATTTAGAATAACTAAAAAGAAGAATCGATGGTCTGATTTTCATTTTTTCAATTCGAGTAAAAGCTTCAGAAATAGTTAAAACAATCGAAAAATCATTGGACGAAAAATCAGAATCCAACTCGAATTCATTTTCCAACAAAATCGTATAATGTATTTTTTCAGTTAAATCAATATTGAGTTGGAGTACTTCATCTCTTTCTTGATAAGACGCAATCCATATTATGGGAAAAGGAAAAGATCCCATAGTCGCTGAAAGCACATTTGGTTTTGGATTTATCCATGAAAACACATCCATTCCCCACAGCTTTCCGTGAGACTGCATGGAGGTATCAGACATCTTCAATAAGCCTTCTTTTCTGGCCTGAACGATTGTGTTTTCAATTTTTTCAATTTCTTTTTCACTCATATGAAAGCTTCTTTAAAGGGCTCTTACAGCCAGTTTATATTGATTGCCTCGATCTTCATAATTCTCAAATAAGTCAAAGCTTGCACAAGCAGGTGAAAGCAAAACAGTTTCATCTTTTTTAGCAAGCCTACAAGCATAAGCAACTGCTTCTTTTGCTGATTGCGCCTCAACTATCGTTTCAACTATACCTTGGAATTCATCAATTATTTTTTGGTTCTGAAGACCCAAGCATACTATTGCTTTAACTTTATCTTTCACTAATTCGGTAAGTTCAGAATAATCGTTCCCTTTATCTACTCCACCAACTATCCATACGGTTGGTTTGTCCATACTTTCCAACGCAAACCAAGTTGAGTTGACATTTGTTGCCTTCGAGTCATTGATAAATTCAATACCATTGACTTTTGCTACAAACTCCAATCGATGTTCGACATTGGTGAAATCTTGGAGGCTTTCGCGCACTACATCTTTACGGATTTCGAGTATTCTAGCTGCGATTCCGGCAGCCAAAGCATTCTGGGTATTGTGCTTACCCTTAAGAGCTAATTCATGAATTGACATGTTGAATTGTTTGTTTATGTTTATTATTAGTTGTTTTTCATTTGCAAAACCACCGATTTCTATTTCATCTTTTATAGAAAAAGGAGCTAGTTTCATCTTTAGATTTTTTTTATTTATTTCAGCGGAAATTATTGGGTCATCTTGATTAAAAATGAACCAATTATCGGAAGTTAGATTTTGAAGAATTCGGAATTTGGAGTCAATGTAATTTTGCATATCATAATTATATCGATCCAAATGATCAGGAGTAATATTTGTTAAAATGGCTACATCTGCCCGGAAATCATACATGTCGTCCAATTGAAATGAACTGATTTCCAGAACATAATAGTCAAAATCATTTTCAGCAACTTGCTTTGCGTAACTTTGACCAATGTTCCCAGCCAACCCAACGTTAAAACCAGCTTTCTTTAGAATGTGATAAACCCATAGTGTGGTTGTGGTTTTTCCATTACTCCCTGTTATACAAATATTTTTTGCTGTGGAATAATACCCAGCAAACTCAATTTCAGATACAATTTTGATGTTTCTATTACGCAGAGCAACTATCAATGGCGCTGTTTCAGGTATTCCAGGTGATTTTACAACTAAATCAGAATTTAATATCCTTTCTTCGTCATGAGTTCCTTGCTCCCAGTCAACATCAAGTTGACTCAATATATCCTGAAAATCCGCTTTTATTTCACCTCGATCTGATACAAATACACTCCAACCCATTTTTTTGGCTAAAATGGCTGTACCTACACCGCTTTCTCCGGCACCCAATATGGCAATATTTCCGGGTTGAATTTTCATTATCTCAATTTCAATGTTACAATTGCAATTACAGCAAGTAATACTCCTACAATCCAGAAACGTGATACAATCTTCGCTTCATGAAGGCCAACCTTTTGAAAATGATGATGTAATGGAGCCATTTTGAATATTCTGCGCCCTTCCCCAAACTTTCTTTTGGTGTATTTAAAATAACCAACCTGAAGGATCACTGAGAGATTTTCAATTAGAAAAACACCGCATAAAACAGGTATTAATAATTCTTTTCGAATTGAAATTGCAAATACAGCGATAATTCCACCTAATGCTAGACTTCCGGTATCTCCCATGAAAATTTGAGCGGGAAAAGAATTATACCAAAGAAACCCAATACAAGCGCCTACAAAAGCCGCGCTAAAGATTACCAATTCCTCCGCATATGGAATATACATTACGTTCAAATAATCTGCAAATTTTGCATTTGAGCTTACATAAGCTAGGACAGCTAGGGCTATTCCAATTATTGCGGAAGTACCTGTCGCTAAACCATCTAAGCCATCAGTCATATTGGCACCATTCGAAACAGCAATCACAATAAAAATGATAATTGGAATGAAAATTAACCAGCCGTAACTTTTCTCCAAATCTCCAATTAGCCAATTGTAGTTGAATTCATTTCCTTTGATAAAAGGAATAGTAGTTGTCATATCGTCTGTTCGTATCCACTTATAATTTTCATTATTGTTGTTTACATGTTGATGCGTTACAAATTGTTCTCCTGCATTTAATTTATAATCAATAGGAACTCTTTTGTGAACTACAACATCTTCGGAAAAGTATAAAATACAGCCAACGATTAATCCAACACCAATCTGACCTACAACCTTAAATTTCCCCTTTAGACCTTCTTTATTTTTCTTAAAAACCTTAATATAGTCATCCAAGAAGCCTATTAATCCCAACCAAATAGTGGCTAAAACCATTGTGATTACATAGACGTTATGCAGTTTAGCAAAAAGCAAGGTTGGAATAAGGATTGCACCCAAAATAATTAATCCTCCCATGGTTGGTGTTCCTGACTTTTCAATTTGGCCAGCAAGTCCTAAATCCCGCACTGTTTCACCAATTTGTTGCCTTCTCAATAAATTAATTATTTTCTTTCCAAAAAGAATCGAAATAATCAAAGAAGTAATGAGAGCCATTGATGCCCTAAATGAAATGAAATCAAACAGTCCCGCACCGGGAAAATTAAATTCGTCTAAGTAATTAAATAGATAGTATAGCATTATTTACCGATTAATTCAAACATATTTTTAGTAACTTGATAATCATCGAAATCATGTTTCACTCCATTGATTTCCTGATATTTTTCATGTCCTTTTCCCGCAACTAGTATGATATCCCCTTTGTTAGCCAATGAAACAGCCGTTTTTATAGCTTGAGATCGATCCAAAATACTTAGCACTTTACCGGACAAATTCACTGGAACCCCTTCAAACATTTGATTTAAAATTGTTTGAGGGTCCTCCGTTCTTGGATTGTCAGATGTTAATATTACTTGGTCGCTCATTTGGCAAGCAATTCTCGCCATTTCAGGGCGTTTTGCCGCATCTCTATCGCCACCGCATCCAACAATGGTAAATACCTGCTCTTGCTTTTTACGAATTGCATTAATCGTGGACAAAACATTTTCTAATGCATCTGGCGTATGTGCATAATCCACGATCGCGGTTATACCTCCTGTACTCTTTAAATATTGAAAACGCCCATCTACTGATTCAAGCGAACTAATTACTTGTAGTATTTCATCCTCTTTCTGATTTAATAATATACCTGCCGAATAAACAGCCAGAAGGTTGTATGCATTAAATTCTCCTATTAATTTTGTCCAAACTTCAGTCCCATTAATTTGTAAGAGCATTCCGGAAAACTGATTTTCAAGAACCTTTACTTTGAAATCAGCAGGTGATTTCAATGCAAACGTGTACGTTTTAGCCTTTGTGTTTTGGAACATTACCAACCCATTTTTATCATCTATATTGGTTAAAGCAAATGCTGATTTAGGGAGCTCATCGAAAAATCTTTTCTTAACTTGGATGTATTCAGAAAATGTTTTATGATAATCTAAATGATCGTGTGTTATGTTAGAAAAAATCGCTCCTGTAAAGTGAATACCCCCAATACGATGTTGATGAATGGCATGAGAACTTACTTCCATGAAGACAAATTCGCATCCTGCTTGAACCATTTCAACCAAAAGTTTATTCAACGAAACTGCGTCTGGTGTTGTATGTGTTGATGGGATTTCTTTTTCCCCAATTTTATTAACCACGGTTGATATTAAACCACAAGCATAACCTAATGAAGTAAAAGTCCTGTAAAGTAATGTAGCCGTTGTTGTTTTCCCATTTGTTCCGGTTATGCCAACCAATTTTAACGATTTTGAGGGATTTCCAAAAAAATCTGCTGCAATTAAGGCCAGGGCCTCCAATGTATTATTAACTTGAATAAAGGTTACGTGAGGATAAGAATGAAAATCACTAAATTCTTCAACAACAATAGCTCTACAGCCTTTGTCAATTACTTGAGAGATATATTGATGACCATCCGTTAATGATCCTCGAATTGCAAAAAATAACGAATGAGAATCTACCTTTCTAGAATCGAAAACAAGGTCATTTATCAATAAATTGACATCTCCGGAAAGAACTTTCGCAGAAACATTTAAAATATCTTTGAGATTTTTCGTCATTATTGTAACACTATTTCTATTACACCACCTTTAAACACAGGATTGCCGGCCGTAATTGACTGAGAAACTACCTTTCCCCATCCTTTTACTCGAGCAATCATACCTTGAGATTCTATTAAATAGACAGCATCTTTGGCATTCATTCCTATCAAATTCGGAATCAAATCTTTATTAACAGGCATGTTTTTCAATGTCAATTTGTTTTCTTCTAAAATTCCAACCAACCAATCTGAGCCATCCAAAAAATTTGGTCTTAACTGAAAAAATTTTAACACGGATAATATTTCATTTCGATTACCATTTTTTACCATTGGCATATCAATACTTCGAGGTCTATTCTCGTTAATAGCCTTATGATACTTCAAGGTTTTGGAATATACTTTATTCGCGATTGCTCCGAATACTGTTCCTGCCACTTTTGCCCCATAGAACTCTACTTGAGGATTGGTAACAACCACAATACAAGAATAAATTGGATTATTAGCTGGGAAATAACCGACAAAAGAAGCTTGGTAAGATTTCAATTCTGAATCATACCCCTTATCACTATCTAATAGCCTTGCTGTACCTGTTTTACCAGCAATAGTAAAAAGAGATGAAGTTATTTTTTTACCTGTTCCATTAACCATTACACCTTCCATGCACGCTTTCAAATCACGAATTGTTTCTTGTGAACAGATTTGACTATTCACAATGACAGGATCAAACTTCTTTATTACTTCCCCATTTCTTCTTATCTCTGTTACAAATTGTGGTTTCATCATTTTGCCGTTGTTAGCAACTGAATTATAAAGATTTAATATTTGTAGAGGAGTCATTAATACTTCATATCCAATTCCCATTGAGGGTAGAGACAATCCTGACCAACCTTTTTTATCGCCCGGTCTATTAAATCGAGGAGTTCCCTCCCCGGGTAAATCAATTCCTAGCGGTTTGGTAAGGCCAAACTTATCCAACCTGCTTAAAAAAGCTTCCGGCTCTGAACGATATGCGTTGAAAATAATGGACGAAAACACGTTGGATGAATTCTCAAACGCTCCTTTAATCGTTATTCTTCCGTACCCTCTTCCTTCATTAGCATCTTCAAAAGTTTTCCCGGTAAATGTATATCTCCCTGATGCTCGAACAGAATCGGTTATTTTGACTTTTTCATCCTCCAACACAGCCATCAACGAAGCCAATTTGAATGTTGAACCAGGAACTTCTGTAACACCTATAGCATAATTCAATTTTTCAGAATAATTTCCTGCTTTGTCTCGTGTTAAATTTGACATGGCTCTAACAAAACCCGTTTTGACATCCATCACAACTACACATCCACTTTGGGCATTTTGACTTTTTAATTGCCTTTCTAGTTCAGAGTGAGCCACCTCTTGGATTTCTTTGTCGAAAGATGTAACTACATCAGCACCTTCAACCGCTTCTTTAACGATTTTCCCTGTTTTTTTCCACCCCGTAGAGATTCGTTGCTCAATCTCCTGACCAGGACTACCTTTCAAGTAATCGTAAAATGCACCTTCAATACCTACTTTTACAACACTTTTTCCTTGTGCATTGTAATACCCTAAAGTCCTACTCATCATATCGCCATTAGGCCTCTTTCGTTCGATAATTTCAATAGAATCAATCAGACCACCTTTTAACTTTCCAAGTCTAAAAATTGGAAGAGCTGCAATTTTCTTTCTTTCTTCATTGGTAACTCTTTTACGAATCAATAAATACCTATTTCCTTTTTCTCGAGCTGATCGTATTTCATCGTAATATTCACGTGCAGATTTATCAGGGTACATTTTAGACAAACCTTCACATAAGTCAGACAGTTCGCTTTCAAAAACTTTTTCGTCAATAACTGTTGGGTCCATCCGAATATCAAAAAATGAAACTGAAGTCACCAAAGGAATCATATTCATATCAAGAATTTCCCCACTGCGAGGGATTTTACTCACCATTCGAACCGGTAACTTATCCTCACCAAAAGACAATATTTTGGATGCTCCTTCAAATTGAATGGAAATTGTTTTGTACAAGACAACAACCATTAGGATAACGAACCCTATATAAATGGCATAAGCTTTTAACAAAATATGTTTGTCTTCACTTTTCATTTTTCAACTTCTGTAGTATCTTTTCTTTTTATTCGAATTACTTTCGTTTCGTTTTGATTTTCCTTTAGCGTACTATCCAGCTTCTCAACTAGTTTATAACGCAAACCTTCCTCTTCTACCTTTGCTTTAGTTTCTACATAATCTGCGGTGGTTTGATCTACTTCCCGTTGTGCCTGGTTTATGTCTTTTGACAATTGTTTACCATAATAGCTTTTGGCAACCAAAACAAGAAGCAAAAAAATCAAAAAGAAAATGTAACCTAGATTATCCAAGACAAATCCTTTTGTCAAGAACTCTCCGTTCAATATCATGGTAAGAGCACTCTTTCTCGATTTTCGAGCAGACTTTTTGCCTTTCATTGTAGATGAATCCTTCGATTGATCTTTATCTATGTACTCGTTATCTTTCATTTCTTTCTGCAATTCTCAAACGCACACTTCTTGCCCGCGAATTATTTGCTATCTCAATATCATTGGGAATAATTGGGTGTCTATTAATCTCACGAAAAGGCTTTATTAAATTTCCAAAAAAGTCTTTTTCCTCCTTACCATCCATTGAACCATGCTTGAAGTAATTTTTCACTAATCGATCTTCAAGTGAATGATATGACATCACCACTAATCGTCCTTTATCAGCTATCATATCGGTAGCTGAGATTAATAACTTCGTAAGAACCCCAAGCTCATCATTAACTTCAATGCGAAGAGCTTGGAAAACTTGGGCATAGAACTTATAATCTTTAAATTTTGGAGCAAAGGGTCGAAGGATATCACACAATTCTGTTGTTGTTTGAATCCGTTTGTAATTACGCTCCAAAACTATGGTTTGAGCCATTTTTCTAGCTTGATTTAACTCACCATATTCTTTAAATAAATAAACCAACTGATCCTCGTCATATTGATTGATTATTTGTTGTGCCGATTTTTCGGATCGTTGATTCATACGCATGTCCAATTCGGCATCAGCGCGGAAAGAAAAACCACGCTCTGACAAATCAAACTGATGTGATGAAACACCCAAGTCTGCTAAAATTCCATCAACTTTTGAAATTCCTAGAGCACTTAAATGATTGGATAAATAGGAAAAATTAGACGGAATGAAATAAAAGTTATCTGCCGCCCATGCATTCTCTTTCGCATCAGGATCTTGATCAAAAGCAATGAGCTTTCCTTTTTCGCTTAATTTGGAAAAAATAGCCCGAGAATGACCCCCACCCCCAAAAGTGACATCAACATAAACTCCATCAGGATTGATATTCAAACCTTGAATACAATCTTCTAAGAGAACTGGTATGTGATACTTAGTGTTATTCTCCATTATCCAAATTACCCATTACTTCATCCGCCAAATCAGCGAAATCCGCCATGTTTCCTTCGATCATTGCGAAGTATTTGGATTTATCCCAGATTTCAATGCGATCGTTGTATGCGATTAACATAACGTCTTGATTCAACCCCACACGCTCCATGTGAGAAGTTGGAACCAAAATTCGACCGGCATTGTCTAATGCTACCTGTTTTGCTCCTTGATGAAACAAACGGTAAAACATCCGATTCTTCGGTTTAAATAAGTTCATTTTAGAAAGCTTGTCGCTAATCTTTTCCCATTCAGTCAAGGGGTACAGCGTTAAACAGTCCTCAAAACCCTTATTCAACATAAAGTCTCGCTGAGACGCAGGAGAAAGCTGCTTCCGCAAACCGGAAGGAAAAAGGAAACGACCTTTCGTATCCATTTTTACCTCAAACTCTCCTACTAGTCCTGACATAGCGTAATAATGGGTAAAAATAAAGAGATTTTACCACTTTTTACCACCAAATTATAAATTGTTGAAAACTTATAACGTATATGAAATAATAAATGTTACAATTGATTGCTAAATATATTGATTTTACTACAAAAACAATGGGTGGTAAAAAGTGGTAATTATTATTAAATTGTGAAAAAAATAATCTGAAATATGGATGATTTTTGAGCTCGTTTAACAAATGACTGTTACTAATTCACTACGGTTTATTATTAAAATTGATTGATTTTTCGTAATTTCCAACTCAAACAAACAATATGCTTCTGAATAAACTCTTCTTGTCATTTCTTGCATTTACATTCCTCAACTTTCTCAATGCCCAACCGCTTAATTCTTGGGATGAACACAAAATGGTTGTTAAAAGAGAAAAGCACATCAGTGAAATCATGCACATGGATGATATTTTTGAAGAGCGATGGAACCTTTTTCCTCAAATGCATTATTGGAAAATAGTCATGCAACTATCACCTGACTCATGTGTGATCAGTAAAGGGCATGATAAAGAAATCATTCAAATAATATCATCCAAAGAATGGAAAACTTACACAACAAAAGAACAAAAAGAGGAAGCAAAAGAAAAACTCAAAAAGGAGTTAAATCTCCCACAAGATGAACTATTGAATGTCGTTATTGGCAAAAGTGACTTTTATCTTTTTGAAACTGTTTACCCTCTACTTACAAAAGGAGTTCAAGCATTTGAGAATTTCAATGTGGATCCTTGGTACGCTCAAGCGATATTATTAATTGAAAGCCCAGGTCAGTTAAAAAAATCTTCTACTGGTGCCTATGGGCCATTTCAATTGATGCCAGATGTAGCCAGATCACATGGACTTATTGTGAATGAAAAAACCGACGAAAGAAAAGACTTTCAAAAATCTGCTGCAGGTGCCGCTCGACTGATTTCTCGTGTTTGTATTCCTTCAGCGAAAAAAATTCTAAACAGTCATGGAATTAGTTTCAAAGAAACAGACCTATGGTTTAGATTGTTTGTCATGCATATTTATCATGCCGGAGCTGGAAATGTTAGAGCAGTTGTCGATGCCATTCAACCAAAAAAGGGAGGAAAAGATCTAATTACTTCAATGTGGAAAACCAAAGCCGCAAGCTTCGGAAATAGTTCACAAAATTACAGTCAAGTCGCCCTTGCTGCTCAACTTATTCTGCACGACCTTATCTACAACAAATGTGATGAAATTTACGACTGTCGATAAATCATTCTTATGATTTGATAAACATCAAAGAAATGGAGTTTACACAATGTCGTGTGTTTTTTGAGGTAAATTGCTCTCCTTCAAAGACATGACCTAAATGACCACCGCATTCAGCACAAACTATTTCAGTTCTTCTTCCATCGGCATCTAAAATGCGTTTCACTCCTCTAGGGATTTCATCATCAAAGGATGGCCAACCACAACCAGAATCAAATTTAGATTCAGAAGTATAAAGTGGCATTTCACACTGTTTACAAATATAAATGCCGGGTTCATATAACTTATTATATTCCCCTGAAAAGGGCATTTCCGTTCCCTTGTGAACAATCACTCTTTCTTCTGCTGGGGTTAACTTATTTCGCTTCATTTGATGAGTTTTTTGTTTCTTTTTCTTGATTAGAATTTGAAGGAACAAAGTGATAAACAACCGTTGTTTGATTTTGGTTTTGAATCTCCTTTAATTGTTTTTCTTCTTCCTCCAATTGACGAAGACTCTCATGATACATTCCTTCCAAGTCAGGAGGATCAATACCCATTTCTTTTTCTAATTCGTATTGATACTTTGGTCTTTTTGGACCTTCTTCTCGAAAATAAAATGCCAACCAAACTCCAACTAAGAGCCCCATCAAATGACCTTGCCATGAAACTTGAGGTTCAATTGGAAAAATGCCCCAAATTAAACTACCATACATAAATATCACGAACAGCGATAATGCCTGCAGAGGAAAGAATCTTCTGATTACTCCAGATGTAAATAAAAATCCGACCAATGCATAGATTACCCCACTCATACCAATGTGATATGCTTTTCCTTGAATGGCAAAAATCCAAACAAAAATGCCTGTTAAAATCCAACTTAAAAAAAATACTCTCCAAGCCACTTGCCTATATGAATAAAAAAGTGCTGTTATTAAAACGAAGGCAGGAAGCGAATTATTAAAAATATGCTTGAAATTCTCATTCGAATGAATCAAAGGCATAAACAAGATACCTCGAAGTCCTTTCCATGTCTGAGCCAAAACTCCCCATTTATAAAGATCAACGGGTAGAATAATATCAACCAAATAAACAAACCACATTGCTCCAACGATTATTGCCGCTAGAAATATCGCATTTTTTAAAGTTAACTCAAATGGATGGACTTGATTCATCTGGCTGCATTCAAGTCAAAGAATATGCCTTGCAATTTTTTCTGACTTTCTGTCAGAGAGTTATAAATCATTAGTCCGATAATCCCAATTTTATTCGAACACGTTTCAGGACATCATTTGCGACTTTAGCAGCTTTTTGAGATCCCAATTTCAATATTTCATCCAATTCATTTCGATTTTCCATTAAATAATCAAATCGTTTCCTTTCAGATTCAAAACGGGTTAATATCAACTCGAATAAAGCTTGCTTCGCATGTCCATAACCATATCCGCCTTTCAAATAGTTTTCTTCCATTTCTCTTATCTGAGTGGAGGAAGCTAGTAATTTATACAACGCAAAAACATGACAAGTAGTTGGATCTTTTGGATCCTCCAAAGCTTTACTATCCGTTTCAATCGACATTACTTGTTTGCGTAATTGTTTTTCCGGCAAAAAAATATTAATTGTATTATTGCGTGATTTACTCATTTTTTCTCCGTCCGTACCCGGAATTAACATGTGATCTTCCTGTATTTTTTCGGAAGGCAAAACAAATGTATCGCCCATTTTTGCATTAAATCTAGCAGCCACATCACGAGTCATCTCCAAATGTTGCAATTGATCTTTTCCTACGGGAACAATTTCAGCATCGTAAAGTAAAATATCGGCAGCCATTAACATCGGATATGTAAATAATCCTCCATTCACATCATCCAATCGATCTTGTTTATCCTTAAAACTATGTGCTAGAGTTAATCTTGAATAAGGATAAAAACTCAATAAATACCACATAAGTTCAGAAACAATCGCAACATCACTCTGTCGATAAAATACCGTTTTATCTGGATTTAACCCACATGCCAACCAAACTGCAGCAGTAGCATAAGTGTTTTCAGATAGTTCTTTCGCATCTTTTATCTGAGTAAGTGAATGCAGATCAGCAATAAATAAAAATGATTCATTATTCGAATCTTTAGACATTTCAATTGCTGGTAAAATTGCTCCTAAAAGATTTCCTAAATGTGGTGTTCCAGTACTTTGAACTCCTGTTAGTATTCGAGCCATAACTCTATTTTTAGCGAAATTAATCAATTTAAAGAACTGCCGAATTGAAATTGCACTACTTTTATTGAAAGTTGTTACATTTGATTTATGCGTATTCCCATTTTTATCGGCTCCTTTCTGTGGAAAGTGTACATTGGGATTGTGTTTGCCTTTTTTGCCGTTCTGTTGTATCCATTCTTTCTTATTTTGCTTTGGAAAAAGTCCTGGAGTAAAATGAGTTTTAAATTGTTTGTATTTTGGAGCTGGATGATGCGGATTTTCTGTTTTTACATAATTCGTTACGAGAAAAAATCCGAATTACCAGAGTCTCCTTATGTCATCGTAGCAAATCATACGTCTTACTTGGACATTTTTTTCATGTATTCTATATTTCCTAAACACCCATTTGTCTTTCTTGGGAAAAGTGAAATTTTGAGTTATCCCATAATTAGAACCTATTTTCAAGATTTAAACATTCCGGTATTTCGAAACGATAAAAGAAAAGCCGCAAGATCCTACATTGAGGCAATCAAAAAAGTAGATCAAGGCTATTCATTAGTTATTTTTCCCGAAGGTGGAATTCCCGATGACGACATTCCTAGAATGAAACATTTCAAAGAAGGAGCATTTAAGTTGGCAAAGAGCTGTAAAGTGCCATTGGTTCCTGTAACCTTTACTAATAATTTTAAGCTATTTTCTGATCCTACCCATCATCATGGGACAGCCCGTCCAGGTATTTCAAAAGTATATATCCATGAATTCATTCCGAAAGATAAAATTATTGAAATGGAAGTATCCGATTTGGCAAATTATTGTTTCAAAGAAATCAATCAACCTTTAATGAAAGAATATCCAAGACTCAGGGATGAAAAAGCACAATAAATGAAGGTTTCTGGATTTACTTTTATTCGCAATGCCATAAAGTACGACTATCCAATTGTGGAGGCAATTCAATCAATTCTTCCTATTTGTGATGAAGTAGTAGTTGCTGTTGGAAATTCAGAAGATAATACACTTGATTTAATAAAAAGAATTGATCCCTCAAAAATTAGAATTATTGAAACAATCTGGGATGATTCCATTCGCGAAGGTGGCAACGTGTTAGCTCAAGAAACAAATAAAGCTTTCAATGCAATTTCAGCCGATAGCGATTGGGCTTTTTACATTCAAGGAGATGAAGTAATACATGAAAAATATTTAGCTTCAATTAAATCAGCAATGATAAGGTGCCTTGATGATCAAAATATCGATGGTTTACTTTTTCGTTATCAACATTTCTATGGTTCTTATGATTACGTCGGTTCCTCTCAAAAATGGTATCGAAATGAAATAAGAATAATTCGAAATAATCGTCAAATTTATTCGTATCGAGATGCACAAGGATTTCGAAAAGAACCTAACGAAAAGCTTGAAGTTGCTGTTATTGATGCAGAAGTTTTCCATTACGGATGGGTGAAAGATCCTCGGGCGATGCAAATGAAACAAGAATCATTCAACAAACTCTGGCATAATGATGAATGGGTTGATCAAAATATTGCAAAATCTGATCAATTTCAATATGAAGATCATATTTCTGAATTAAAGAAATTTGATGGCAGTCATCCTCAAGTAATGAAGGAAAGAATACATAAGAAAAACTGGAAATTTGATTTCGACATTACGAAAAACCGAAAATCAATAAAAGATCACATTAAAACCATCTTATACCATTATTTGAAATGGGATACGAACTATAAAAATTACAAAATAAAAAGGAGAATTTAATTTTTTATTTCCCCATTTTTTGATTATCTTTCACTATGAGATTAATTCGAAAAGTTGGGGTTTTCTTTCATTATATCCGATTGTTTTATCCCATCGAATTACTATTTGGTATGTTGAAATACAATCTCATTTCGCTTTTGTATTGGATTATACTTTTCTCAATTATTTCAGATGGCTTTGGCAGTACATATGGAGTTCCGTTCTTATTTTTCTCTCCCGAATATTTGGGAACCATAAGTCCCATTTCTTTTATTTTTGTGGGATTTGGAATAGGCGGTTTCATCGTAGGATTCCATACCTATAGTTACATTAAACTTGGATTTCGCTATCCTTTTTTAGCACTGGCTCATCGACCTTTTGTTCGTTTCAGTATCAACAACTCATTGATACCCATAATATTCATCACTTATTATTGTTTTCAAATGTCTCATTTTCAAATAAATGAGGAGTTCGCTAAACCATCGGACATTTTTCTTTTTAATCTAAGCTTTATTCTTGGAGTTTGTCTATTTATTACTATTTCCCTCTTCTACTTTTTCCCGTTATCCAAGAATCCGTGGCATAACAATCGTGATGAAATTGCTCCACCATATTTGGCAGAAACGATTACCAACAAAAATGAGAAATGGTATAATTTTTTTCGAAGCAATGAGCGACCTTTTTACTATTATATTGCTCAGGGATTTCGCATTAAAAGAAGTCGAGACATTCGTCACATAGATAAAGAAATACTTGAAGGTGTTTTTGCAAAAAATAGAATCAGCGCATCCATTTTTGAGTTTTTAACGATATTTACCTTTATTGGACTTGGGTTTTTAGGACAAATACCCATTTTTGAGGTGCCTGCAGCTATGAGCATTGTAATGCTCATAACAACAATACACATGATCTATAGTGCACTTGCTTCGTGGTTACATCGGTGGACAGTGCCCTTCATCATTGTTTTTATCTATTTATTAAACTCAATCAGTATTCATACACCCTTCTTTAGATATGGAAGCTATCTGTTAGGGATGAATTACAAGCTTGAAAACTGTGTTGAATATACTTATTCTAAAATCAAATCAAATTGTGATGAAAGAAGTCGAAGAGAATCCATCAATAATATTCTTGAGGTTTTAGAAAATTGGAAAGAAAAATCAGGAGAAAGTAAACCCAAATTAATAATTATTAATACTTCTGGAGGAGGTTCACGAAGTGCATTTTGGACATACCTTGTGATGGAAAATTGTGACCACGTTTTAAAGGGCGAATTCAGCAAGAAAACACACTTAATTACCGGTGCCTCTGGAGGCATGATTGGGGCAGCATTTTACCGGGAAATTAATTATCGAAAGAATATCAATCAATTAACAAAAAACAAGTCCTTTAAGGAATGGATTGCTAAAGATATGCTAAACAAACTCGCTTTTACAACATCGACAAGCGATCTGTTACTCCGTTATCAAACAACTTCAGCAAATGGTCAAAAATATACACGTGAGAGAGGAGTGGCCTTTGAAGAGCAGCTGCACCAAAATACAAATAATTTTTTGAATCATTCGCTCGGATATTATTCTCAAATCGAACGTCAAGGAAAAATTCCATTGATGATTTTCAGTCCAACAATAGTTAATGATGGCAGAAGGTTATTGATTTCTTCCCAATCTCTGAACTTTCTTTCTCATTCAAAAAATGCTCAGACAACCAATGAAAACATAGATTACCAATCTTTTTTCAAAAAAAATAGTCCGAATGAAATACGATTCTCTTCAATATTACGAGCGAATGCTACTTTTCCATTTATCATGCCCATGATATCACTTCCCACAAAACCAGAAATTCATTTAATGGATGCAGGACTAAGAGATAATTATGGAGGAAAAGTAACCCTAGAATATTTGTTTGCCATAAAAGAATGGATCAAAGAAAATACCTCTGGTGTAATTATCGTTGAAATGAGAGATACTAAACGGATTCTTAACAATCAAAAAGTGAATTCAATCGATTTAATAGATAAATTAAAAGTTCCTTTCAGTAATATGATGGATAATTTTGATCGTACTCAAGATTATGATCAAGAACAATTAATGGAATTATCAAAAACAAGCTTTGACTTTCCAGTTGACGTTGTTACCTTCAATCTGCGAGAGAGCATTGAAGATAGAATTTCTTTATCCTGGCATTTAACAAGTTCAGAAAAACAAAAAATCGAACGTTCGCTTCATTCGCCTGAGAATAATAATGCCTTAGAAAGGCTAAAAAAACTTTTAGGGAACAACTTGAACGGAACCAACTGAGGCAACACAATCTATAGCGCAACCTTCTGGAGATTTTGCGCGACTAACAGTTGCAAAAAACGATAATTTTAATCCTTTCTTTTTATACTTTGTTGCAAGTTCAATCGGATATAATTTATTTCCGACTGTAATACCGTCGGCCGTGGAATTAATGATTTCAATATAAATAGGACATCCATTTTCTGCTAAATGTAAGATTCCTTGACAATTCGAATTATTAGAATCGGGTAAATCCTTTGTTGAATTACAAGAAATAAGTAAAGAATATAAACAGACTAGAAGTAAAATAAATTGAACGTGTTTCATAGCTAAATGGTTTAGTACAAATATAAAAAAAAGAGGCCATTGCTGACCTCCTTTCCTAATTTAACCTGTAGCTGTTAATTTAGATCCTGAAGCAGAGAAACGCAAAACAATGAAAAAGGTTACGTTTCAGCTTTACGAATTTTGTAATTAACAAGTTTTTATGGATAAAGATTTTTAAAGTAATAATTTATTTTTTTTTCTAAGTGTAATTTTGAGTCGAGTTATGTTACACTCTGCATCCATACAAGCACTAGTAAGTTTGGTCGATGATCCGGATGATCACATCTACCAGCATGTTCGTGGTGAACTAATTAAATGTGGAGCTACTGCTATTCCCTACTTGGAAAGCACTTGGGAAGCTGATTTATTTGGATCCAAATACCACGAGCGAATTGATAAAATCATTCAAGATATTCAATTTGAAGAAATCAAAAAAGAATTGAAAAATTGGTTGGACTCATCCGACAAAGACCTGATTAATGGTGCATGTATTGTAGCTAAATATAACTTCCCTGAATTAGAAGAATCGGAAATACGAAATACCATTCAAAATATACGCAGAGATATTTGGCTTGAAATGAATGATAATCAAACTTCGTTCGAAAAAGTAAAAATTTTCAACAAAATATTCTTTTCCATTCATTTATTTGAAGGAGAAAAAGAAGATTATCATTCTCCAACAAACTCTTACATAAATCAAGTTCTTGAAAATCGAAAAGGAAACCCATTGAGTTTGTGTTTACTTTACAGTGTTATAGCTCAATCACTGGATCTACCAATTTATGGCGTCAATCTTCCAAATCATTTCGTATTAGCTTATATGGATGTAAATGGAGTTCATTCCATGAACAATCAAGAAAACGAATATGGAGTCTTGTTTTACATCAATACCTTCGCAAAAGGATCCATTTTCGACACTCAAGAAATTAAGGGATTTCTGGATAATTTAAACCTTCCACATAAACGAGAATATTTTGAACCTTGTTCTAATACAGCTATCATTCGACGAATGTTGACCAACCTAATTGCAAGTTATCAGCAAAGTGGGAAAGCTGAAAAAGTAATGAATCTGAACGAATTAAGATCACTTTTCGACTAATTCATGAGTGCAATCGATTTAATCGAAAAATTAGGCTTATTGCCACATCCCGAGGGAGGTTATTACAAGGAAACATATAGAAGTAACGACTTCACGACTAATTCTGAAGGTAATTCGAGAAGTCAATCTACTGCAATTTATTTTCTACTCGCAAATGATGACAAGTCTCATTTTCACCGCATAAAATCAGACGAATTATGGTTTTTTCATTCAGGTGAACCGCTTGAAATTCTTTCTTTCGAAGATGGAATTCTTAACCGAACTATATTAGGAAACGATTTTTCTGCCGGTCAACAAGCTCAAGCGGTGATTCCTGCAAATACTTGGTTCGGATCACGCCTTTTAAATAGAAGAGGTTTCGGATTAGTAAGTTGCACCGTAGCTCCTGGATTTGACTTTCAAGATTTTGAAATGGCAACAAAACAACAACTTCTAGAAGAATTTCCTGACGATCAAGAAATTATCGAAGAAATGACCTTGGATTAAGCAATAAAGCGAGTCGAATTTCTTTTTTCCAATAAACAACTATTAGCCATTATTTTCTTTCGGAAGTAAGCGATGATATCATAAAAGAAATTTCGCGCAAATGCTGGAAGAACCCAAAACACTCTCAAGAATTGAAATTTCGTAGTGAGAAAAGGAATTATTTTTAATGCAGCACTTGATTTACGATAGACTTTTTCTCCATCCGAAAAGTATAAGGTATTCAATAATTTGGCGTCGTGACCTCTTTTTCTCAAAAATTCAATTGCATACTCACTTTGAAGTGAACAAAACAAAAGTTCTTCCTTTCTTTCATGTTGTAATATGAACTGAACAACCTTATTACAAAAGCCACATTCACCATCATAAAACAATATTCTATCCATCATTATTTGAGCATTCGAAGAGAACGTTCCAACGCGTGGAAAAATAGATCAATTTCTTCCTTTGTATTATACATGGCAAACGAAGCGCGCACTGTTCCTGGAATTTGATAGAAATCCATTAAGGGTTGCGTACAATGATGGCCGGTTCGAACCGCGATTCCTTGTTTATCCAATAAAGTACCAATATCGAATGGATGAATTCCTTCCACAACAAATGATGTAACACTCGCTTTATTTTTAGCCGTTCCAATGATGCGTATTCCCGCTATTTCAGATAATCGCTCCTCTGCATAATTTAATAATTCATGCTCGTGAATAGAAATTTCGTCGAAATTCAAACTAGCTAAAAATTCAAAAGCTCTTCCTAAAGCAATTCCACCCGAAATATGTGGTGTACCTGCTTCAAATTTATGAGGTAATTCGTTATAAGTCGTTTTTTCAAATGTCACTTTCGCAATCATATCGCCACCGCCTTGGTATGGTGGAATCGCCTCTAATAGTTCTTTTTTACCATACAAAATTCCTACTCCTGTTGGACCAAAAACTTTGTGACCAGAAAAAGCATAAAAATCGCAATTCAAGGCTTGCATATCTACTCGAAAATGTTGAATGCTTTGAGCTCCATCAATCAAAACCTTTGCTCCAACAGCATGAGCACGATCGATTAAATAGTTAACTGGATTTATTGTTCCCAGCGTATTTGAAACATGGGTTATGGAAAGTAATTTAGATTTTTCGGTCAGTAATTTTTCAAATGCCTCCAAATCCAATTCACCATTCTCAAGGATAGGAATTACCTTGAGAATAAGTCCTTTTCTTTCGCACAACATTTGCCAAGGAACAATATTAGAATGGTGTTCCATATAAGAAATCAAGATTTCATCTCCTTTTTCTAATGTTTCTCCAAATGAATAAGCAACTAAATTGATGGAATCTGTTGTACCCTTGGTGAAAATTACCTCACAGGATTCATTGGCATTGATTGCCTTCTGAATGGTTGATCTAGCATCTTCATATTTTGTGGTTGCTTCCTGACTTAAAAAATGAACTCCACGATGGATATTTGCATTTTCAAACGAATAATAGGTATTGATTGAATCAATGACACATTGAGGTTTTTGAGACGTAGCACCATTGTCAAAATAAACCAATCTCTTACCGTTTACTTCCCTTTCTAGAATTGGAAATTGAGCGCGTATTTTTTCTAGTTGAAAATTCGTTGAATTCATGATACAAAAATACGAATCTTTGACCTTTAAAAGGAAACTAATACTTGAAAGGTAGCATTAATTACTTTAGACATTCTTTCGATATCCAGGGTTTCCATGGTATCCGTTTCCTTGTGGTAATTCTTGTTGCGATAAAATGATGTATCGGTAATCATCAACGCATCAATACCAATGTTCCAATAATTCAAATGATCGGAGAAATCAATTCCAGGAAGTGATCTAGGCGCCGCAAATTTCTTGGATTTTATTTGCTTGGTCTTCTTATAATTTCGAATAAATTTCTTGACAAATTTTCCCGCGATGTCTTTTCGAACAAGTGTAATGTAATTTCCTTTACCACCATAAATCCATTTTAGAATTCCCAACGGATAATCCTGACTTTTCTTTTCGTCTTTGAAATAGGCAATCATTTCAAGGCTAATCATTCCTAAAATTTGATCTTTGGTTCCCTCTACCGATTTTGCATGAATGGTACTTCCCATATAATCTGTCCGAAAAAAAGGTGGCTCTTCTAAAGTATAAGCAACCAAATCAATTCGATTTTGTAGAGGCTGACCTCTCAACATTCTTCCCAATTCTAATAATCCGACTGTTCCACTGGCATTATCATCAGCTCCTTCCTGATTACCGCATACGTCGTAATGTGCGCCAACAATAATTCTTTTCGGATTTTTCCACCCATAGCTGGCAATTACATTTCTATAAATATTGCCATTTGCCTTGAATGTTTGGTAATAAACTGTATCAGCGGACAGCGAAAACTCTCTGAAAAGATAAGCCGCAACTGAATCCAACTCCCGAGGATTTGCAAAATGACGTGGTTTATCCCTTTTGGTAATTACCGTAAGATGGTGCTTGATTAGATTTGTGTCTGAGAAAGTTTGCGAAAGATGTGATTGAAATGCAATTAAGACAAAACAATAACTAAAAAAAAGGAATCGAAAAAATAGCATTCTAACATTTACTTGATAGAATCAAAGATATGGTTTTATGACCAATTTGAAATTAGGGCAAAAAAAAGCATTGAATTTGTTCCCTTCCATTAATTTTTGAAAAATAAAACTCATTATAAGAACTTGATTTTTTATATTGTACTAGAAATGAAGCTTTAAAATGAGAAGTTTTAATTAATCTACACTTCTTTGACTTGAATATAGGTCGAATTATGTAAAGAAATAATTATTTTCTAATTCATAGTAAGTTCATTTTAGTTATTTTTATTCATGATAAATTAAATTTGATGAATAAGATAGAGAAATTAATTGAAATCGGATTCTTGGAGGTTGGAACATGGATGAAATCAAAAAAAAATGAAGGCCGAATTGAATTTCAGATAAATCAAAATATGGATAACCAAGATTTATTATACGCCTTTGAATCTGACAATATAGTTTACTATATTGGGAAGACAGATAAATCTTTGAAGGAAAGGATGAACAATTATAAATCTGGAAAGCTAGAGACTGCTGGAAGTACAAACAAATACGTACATGACAAGATATTAGATTTGTTAGGTAAAAATAGAAAAGTGAATATTTACATTCTAATTGACAATATTAATATGGATTATAAGGGTATAAAAATTAGTTTAGCCTCTGGTATAGAATTAAACTTAATAAGAAGTTTTGACACCGAAAAACTATGGAATTCAAGAGGCGCAATATCTAATAGAAGTCCAAGAAATCAGAAAATCAATTCTAATGATATTGAAAAAAAAGAAAATAATGAAAAAATATTTGAATTGAAATTAGGCAAAGAGTATTACAATAAAGGAGTCATTTCAATTCCAATAAGCTACAAACATTTAGTCCCAATTTCAGGTGGCATTTTAGTAAAGATATATTTTGATTATAACCGTTCAATTTTTTCCAATTTTACGAGATCAGGAAATAACTTGAAGATTTATGGTGGAGATATTTTAAAAGATTGGTTTCAAAAAAATCATTCTCTCAATGATCGTGTAAGAATTCAAATTATTTCGGAAAAAGAATTCAAAATCATTTAGTTTAATTTCAGCATTTTTTTGGGAAATCCCAAGAAAAATCAAATAATTTCAAAACGATTCATGAAGTTGACAAAATAAACTTTTTATGAATAGTTTTTATAATTGTATAAACTTCAACTCATCATTCCGACTCAGATTTGACTGGCTTCACCCGGCAAATAAAACCATTGATTGGATTTAAATACATTAGCAATTCATACAAGCCAAGAAAACAAACATAATAATGATGTTCATCCAATAAATTAACTGGTAATTGCATATCTATTCTGTGCGCAAATTCACGTCTCGATATGGCTGAAATATTTGTATTCATTAATAATTCAAATTTTCTGACTTGATTTTCATTTAACATGCTAGAAAGTAATTTGTTAACATTTTCATAATCAATGATCTGCATATTATTTTGTAGCCTTTTAATGATTTGTAAATCCGATTTTAATAGGTCCAAATTCAACTTTCTATTGTTCAGATAACGCGATGATATGAAATCTTGCTGCAGTGAATTGGTGTAATTCAAAAATTTCCTGCTATCTAACTCCATTAATTTATAAAAGGTTTTTTTACATGCCAATTCTTTATTAATTGTGCAATCCATTGCATACGTTAATGCCCTTTCAAAATAATTAAGCGATTCATCTGAAATAAATGAAGTAGTATAAAAGTTATAATTAAAATCCTGAATAAATTCAAAGAAAAACAGTGGTCTGCCAATCTCATCGTATTGAAAAAAATATTCCTTCATAAAATGGTTTTATTAGATTTCAGTATATGGTCTAAATTCACTTATTCCACGAAAATGATAAACACCTTCATTCCCTTCAAAATCCCATGATTGATTATTCTGAAAACGAAATAAAGTCAATGCGTTTGTGTTAATATTCTCATCTGTATATACATACATTGAGTATGGATCAAATCCTATTGAATTCATAAAATCAAATCTAGCAGCAAAATCGATAAACCAATTATTTTTCAGTTTGAATGTGTCAATTCTCCAATAATCATACATTCTAACTGGATCTATTCCTTTAATGTTTTGATAATCATACTCACCTATTAATACAAAAGGATACCATTTAAAATTAGGCTCGGTTAATAAATTATGAGCATAAACTCCTCTTGGTATCATTGAATTTTCCCTACCAGATACCAATAATCCTTTTTCCAAGATTCCTTCTCTGGAGCATGGGTGAGAAACATGAAACAAATAGCGGTTAACATTTACTTTTCTTTTCATAAATAACGGACTTAAAAGTTAATACTCTTCGAGGACAATCGTTGTTGTCTGGTTTTAATCCGTTATATTTTAGGTGGTGAAATTAAATATATTAAATTGATTTTGAATTTCCAAATCTTCAAGTGAAAAAATATTCAATTTAATAAAATAAAAGAGGGCAAGCTACTCCTGTCGCACCGCTACAACCTTCGACCTTTGCTACGTTCCCGTCCTGGAGGATTAGAAGGGAGCTGGTCGCAAGAGACTTGCCCAATGCAAAAGTACAGATTTTTTCCATTCCTTTCGTTATAAAATTCTTTATTTTTGTACCCATCTGATAGGCTCCTTAGTTCAACGGATAGAACAAGCGTTTCCTAAACGTTAGATCCAAGTTCGATTCTTGGAGGAGCCACATGTTAAACTTAATTTGAAACCATGAATCAAACACAAAATTTTTCCAACGCAAACAAAGATCGTTACTTGAATGAATTACTTGACTTGTTGAGAATTCCCTCTATCTCTGCCGATCCAGCTTATAAAAGTGACGTACAAAAATGTGCCGATAAACTGGCTGAAGGAATGAGAAACATCGGCATCGATAATGTAGAAGTTTGTCCAACAGCAGGTAATCCAATTGTTTATGGTGAGAAGTTAATCGACCAAAATAAACCAACGATTTTGATTTACGGCCATTATGACGTTCAACCTGCGGATCCGCTGGAATTGTGGACGTCACCTGCTTTTGAACCGGTTATAAAAACGACCGAAAAACATCCTCAAGGAGCCATTTTTGCTCGAGGAGCTTGTGATGACAAAGGTCAAATGTTCATGCATGTGAAAGCCGTAGAATCCATGTTAGCTGCGGGCGAATTGCCCTGTAATGTTAAATTCATGATTGAAGGGGAAGAAGAAGTAGGAAGCGAAAACTTGGCAATTTTTGTAAAAAATGAAAAAGAGCGTTTGAAAGCAGATATTATTTTGGTCTCGGATACAGGAATGCTTGCGAATGACGTTCCTTCGATTACAACCGGTCTTCGTGGTTTGAGTTATGTGGAAGTTGAAGTTACAGGTCCAAATCGTGATTTACACTCAGGATTATACGGTGGCTGTGTAGCTAACCCAATCAATGTATTAGCGCAAATGATTGCATCCATGCACGACGAAAACGGAAAAATCACCATTCCTGGTTTTTATGATAAAGTGGTAAATCTAACAGATGAAGAACGAGCTGAAATGGCAAAAGCTCCTTTTTCACATGAAGCATATTGCAAAGCGTTGGATATTGCTGACGTTATGGGTGAAGCTGGATATTCGACAATGGAAAGAGGTTCCATTCGTCCAACGTTGGATGTAAATGGAATTTGGGGTGGATATACAGGAGAAGGAGCAAAAACGGTAATAGCGTCAAAAGCTTTTGCTAAAATTTCCATGCGTTTGGTTCCCGACCAAGATCCGGAAGAAATTACCAATTTATTTAAAACTCATTTTGAATCCATTGCTCCGGCGAGTGTGAAAGTAGTTGTAAAACCTCATCACGGAGGAGAAGCAGCCGTTACACCCATTGACTCTGTAGGATACAAAGCAGCAAGTTTGGCATATGAAAAATCATTTGGTAAAAAACCAATTCCGGTACGAAGTGGTGGAAGCATTCCGATCGTTGCGATGTTCGAAAAAGAATTAGGATTGAAAACCATCCTTATGGGATTCGGCTTGGATAGTGATGCCATTCACTCACCCAATGAACATTATGGATTATTCAATTTCTACAAAGGAATTGAAACCATTCCCTACTTTTTTCATTATTACACCGAATTAAATAAATAACATGAAAATCTTTTATTTTCTCCTTCTAACAATTGGTCTAACATCTTGTGTTACGTTCAAAGAGCCTGAATTTAAAAGCATGGATGGATATACCTTCGACGGAATTGAAGGAAATAAAGTAAAATTTACCGTAAAAGCTACTGTTTACAATCCCAATTTCTATGCGCTCAAAGTAAAACCATCGAAAGTAAATGTTTACGCGGATGAACAACTTTATGGAGTTCTGAACTTGGAAAAGACACAAAAAATGAAACGCAAAAAGGACACAAAATTAGAAGTACCATTGCGTTTAGACATGGAAGATGGCGCCATGATGGGAATGATGTTATTAATGCGAAAAGATAAAGTGAAGGTAAAAGTTGATGGTAAAGTAAAGGGAGGAGTTTATTTCATCTCCAAAAAATTTCCAGTGAGTTACGAGCAAACCATTTCACCAAAAGAATTGGGTTTGAAGAATATGATAAAGTTTTAAAAAGCCCATCTCCGCTGCGCTCGAAGGGCTTCTTGAAATATGATAAACAATCTACTAAGCGATTAATTATGTAACCTTCAAGCGGGAATTTATTAGCCCATCGAACGAATATTTTTGAGCCCATCGAGCGGAGTCGAGATGGGCGGTAACTATAATTTGCACCTTTCATCTCGATATCTCCTGAACAAAGGAAATTCATTTTACTTTTCATAGTATTAATTCATAACTTAAAATTTTACATATTTTGTTATTTTTTCGGTTATATCTGATTATTTTGTATTTTTGATAAAAAAATAAGGTATGATTAATTATCTTGAAAAGATAGAAAAGTATAATTTCTGGAATACTTCAATAAAAACAGGATTTGTTCGTCAGAATTATTTAAATCAATTATTGTTATTTCAAAATTCTCGCTTAATAAAAGTACTTGTTGGACAAAGACGTGTGGGAAAAAGTTTTATTCTGCGTCAATACATTGAACATTTGATTGACAATGGAATTCCTGCACAAAACACCATTTATATCAATAAAGAATATATTGATTTTGATTTCATTGCACATCAACAGGACCTGAAAGAATTTCTCAACTTTTATCGAAATCATACTAAAATTGAAGGTCGATTGTATGTCTTTATTGATGAAGTTCAGCAAATCGTTGATTGGGAGAGAATTGTCAATTCATTATCGCAAGATTTCACAGAAGATATTGATTTAATAATAACCGGTTCAAATTCAGAACTATTATCCGGTGAGCTAGCCAGCTTATTATCTGGGAGATATATCCAGTTTAAAATTCTGCCATTCAAATTTGACGAGTATTGTACATACCAGAAAAAAGATAAAAATCGCAAAAATTATATGCATTTTTTAACTCAAGGTGCATTACCCGAATTATTTCATCTTCCGAATGAAGAAAGTAAAATACATTATATCTCTTCATTAAAAGATACGATAATCTTACGCGACATCGTTCAACGTTTTTCGATAAAAGATGCGGCGTTGCTTTTGGATATATTTAATTATATCGTAAATAATGCCGGCAACTTGTTTTCCGTAAATAATATTGTTAATTTCTTTGAAAGCAAAAAACGAAAAACGAATTATGAAACTGTTGCGAATTATTTGAATTACTTAACTTACACTTTCGTTATTCACCGATGTGAGCGCTTTGATGTCAAGGGGAAAGACATTTTGGGAGGTAATGTGAAATATTATTTGAATGATTTATCTTTCCGAAATTATTTGTTTGGTACAAATTCGCTTAGCTATGGAAATTTGCTGGAAAATAGTGTCTATCTTGAATTAATGAAAGCAGATTACCAAGTTAATGTAGGGGTTTTACGTAATAAGGAAATTGATTTTGTTGCCTCTAAAAATAATTCCTTTAAATTTCTACAAGTCGCTTTTAATTTGGAAGCTCAAACGACATTTGATCGCGAATTGAATAATTTACTTTCCTTAAAAAATAGTTATCCAAAAGCGATTATTACCATGGACGAGTTACCCTATTCTGAAAAAGAGGGAGTTGAAATTATACCGGCTTGGGAGTTAGAATCATATTTACACGATTAATTTCTAGAAATAACAAAAAAGCCTGCTACGACTTCGCTAAGCAGGCTCTTTGAAAGAATAATTAAGCCCATCGAGCGTAGTCGAGATGGGCGCTTCCACTACTGCAACACAATCTTCTTGATATCAACCGTATTTCCTTGTGGATCAATGATGCGAACGAAATACAAACCGTTACCTCCCCACGCAGTGATGTCAATATAAAATTGTTGTTGATTGACTGCATTTTGGAATACTTGCTGACCTTGTGCGTCTTCAATTTTGATGGAGTAACCGTTCATTGTCGCTAAATTCCCGGCATCAATCGTGATGTGGTCATTGGATGGATTTGGCCAAATTTTTAAGGTATTCATGTACGTAATTGGGTTATAACCCGTAATGCCGGTATTGATAACCAAAGTATCTGTTACCGTAACATATTCATAACAAACATTCGCATTGTACAAATCTGTTATTTCTTGCTGTGTCAAGGCACGGTTCCAGATGCCGATGTCGTCAAGTTTACCTTTCGAATATTCTAAAATTCCCTGAGAATCCTTTCCAAAAAATAAATTCGCATTATTTGAAACATTACTTAATGTTTGAAAATTATTCACTGTTTGATGAAGCGTTCCATTTATGTAAAATTTAGCCGTTGTACCATCATTAATAACAACACAAAAAATCCAGGTATTTAAGGTATTAGAAAAATTATTCATGCTCTCAAAATATTTAGTAAATAAATTATTAAACATTCTATCCGAAGAAATTCCAAAAGAATATATACCTGCTTGTGAAGAAGAAGATTTACATAAAATTGGAAACCATCCATTTCCATTGCTTTGGAACCATTGATTAACATTCACCCAACCCGAAATAGAAATAGAATTTAAATTTTGTAAGGAGGAACTATTTACAACTTCAACCCAATCACTACCATCAAAACTATACGCCTTATTTGCATTCCCAAAACGATCGGTCGTTAAAGTAGCTCCATTAACGGTTCCATTGTTTCCATTCCCACTTTCATCGTTGGCATTTCCATTAAATGGCCACCAACCTACCAAGCCATTCGTTGGAACGTAACTTGGCACTTGTGCCAAAACATTGGCAGTCATACAAAGCCCAACTGCAAAGGCTGTTAACGTAACTTTTTTCATTTTATTAAAGTTTTGTTTCACCCGCCCCGCAGTGAGATTATACATAACAAAAAAAGCGTGGGACAGTTGCTTAGCTTGCAAGAGTGGGAGTCGAAGCCCGAGCCGCAAAGCAAAGCAACGCCCACGCCTATGACATGAGCGTTTCACTTTAACTTCCCTGCGGCATTGAAATTTCGACTTTTCTCTTGCAGGTCGTTTAGCAAACGCTATTTTTTTCTTATAAAATTTTTCCTCGTTTGGATGAACAAATGTATAGAAAAATTTACAGAAAGTAAAGAAAAACTAAAAAGCCCATCTCGACTACGCTCGATGGGCTGGTGAATGTGGCTCTCGACTACGCTCGATCCACACTCGACTTAATTTTGCAAGCTAGATCCAAAAAAATCATTCGGCTAATCGACCGTAGTTGAAAAGGCCTCATTTTCATGTGAAAGTATCAATTCAACTTCTTTTTCGCTTTTTTTGAACTCACAACTTTTTGACCGGTTTTTGATTCTAATTCTTTTCTAGCAATCTTGGCGATACTTCCACCTTTTTGAGCTACATCTTTACTTTGTTCCAAATTTTTTGGATTCGTAGCTGATGAAATTTCTTTTGTAGATGCTTCAGCTAGCATAGTTAGAATCAATTCCATATTCGTCATGTTATCACGAAGATTTTCCTTTTTTAAACCTTTTAAAAATTTGTATTCTTTGGTTGTAAAACCAGACCAGGTCTTAGTAATAATATCTGTTAAGGTAGCAAATTGCACACCTTCTTGAACACCAACGCGTTTCCACTCATCGGTGAGATCCTTACGAATTTCTATGCTCTTTAATCGCTGATTAATCCAGTTTTCAGAATATCCCAATCTTCGGTAATTCTCTAAAGCTCGATCTATACTAATTTCGGGATCTTCCATCTCATCGAGCCTTTCACTTCCCAATTGTGCCAACCAAACTTTAAAAGGTTCTGATTTAGGCGATGGAATAGATTGTATTAAACGGAATAATTGTTCTGTGTCGGCAACATCTGTCCTTCTCATTTTTCCATCAACAGCTAACATTTTCAAACCGTGACAATTCGTCACGGTTTCATTGCCTTCATCCCTAAGTCGCTGCTTTAATTTTCTCCAATATGCTGATGGATCAATGCTATCAGTTAATACCGCTATCACATCTATTATTGAAAAATACCATTTATTTTGCTCTTCACTCCACGCAGTACGAACAGGTTTATCATTGAAATTTTGTAGATGATTCATTTTAAATGATTGTTACCTAAATATACAAAAAATCGTGGAAGATGACAAAATGTATTCAATAGTTTTAAATTTCATTTCTCAATTGATCAAAGATTATTTGTCCAAATTGATTAATCAACGGAGTAATTAGTGCTTTTTATCATTATTATTTTAAATATTAATTCAATACGGATCCACATCAATTGCCAATCGGGTCGATTTATTGGCTGCTTCAGAATAGAATGAGTCGATAATCTCCTGAATTTTCTCCTTCACTTTTTTGTCAGGAGCATCCTTTTCGATTTTGATTTTGATTTCTTTGATATAGAAATTCTGAATGCGTTTAATGATTGGAAACTCAGGTCCAACTACGCGTTCTTTAAAAATTGGTTTTAACTTATCGGCTAGATTTTGAGCTGCTTGATTTAATTTCAATTCGTCGGTATTCCGCAAAGCCAAATGAATCAACTTGTAAAAAGGTGGATAAAAGAACATTTTACGCTCTTGAATTTCAGTTTCGTAAAATCCTTTGTAATCGTGTTCCATCACTCGCCCAAGCACCCATTGATCTGGATTGGATGTTTGGATGATAACCTTACCTTGTTTGTTTTTTCTCCCCGCTCTTCCTGCCACTTGAACCATCAGCTGAAAAGAACGTTCAAAAGCTCGATAATCAGGTCGATTTAACAACATATCTGCGTCCAAAACACCAACCAAACCAACGTTATCAAAGTCCAATCCTTTGGTGATCATTTGTGTTCCAACCAAGATTTGAATCTGCCTATCTTCAAACTCATGAATAATCGTTTCGTAGGCACTTTTGGAACGTGTTGAATCCAAATCCAGTCGTTTGATAACTACATTCGGCAAAAACAAACTCAACTCATCTTCAATTTTTTCAGTGCCAAATCCAACCATTTTGATGCGATTACTTCCACAAGCACCACAGCTTCCAACCGGTGGTGAAATATGTCCACAATAATGGCATTTCAACGTGTTTGTTTGTTTGTGATAGGTCAATGAAACATCACAATTTTTGCAGCGTGGAGTCCATGAGCATACTTCGCAGGACCACATCGGTGTGTATCCTCTTCGATTTTGAAAAAGTATTACTTGCTCTTGGTTATTCAACGCTTCACGAATTCCATCCAATAAGAAACTACTGAAATGAGATTGCATGCTTTTTTGCTTTTTCTCTCTTCTAAGATTCGCAAAATATATGAGCGGCATTTGCATTCCCAGGTATCTTTCAGTCAATTCAACTAATCCATATTTTCCCTCTTTGGCATTATGATAACTTTCGATTGAAGGAGTGGCAGTTCCCAAAAGAACTCTAGCATTATGCAGGTGAGCTAATACAACCGAAGCATCGCGTGCATTGTAACGCGGTGAAGGATCGATCTGTTTGAACGTATTTTCGTGCTCTTCGTCCACTATGATTAAACCCAAATCTTGAAACGGAAGAAAAATGGATGATCGTGCTCCAATAATTAATCGAAATTTCGTTGGGTGATTCGTTAAAACTGTATTCCAAATCTCTACACGTTCGTTTTGATTAAACTTCGAATGATAAACGCCAATTTGTTCGCCAAAATAAGCCGAAAGTCTTTCAATTAATTGAGTTGTTAAGGCAATTTCCGGAATCAGATACAAAACTTGTTTACCTGATTTTAATTGCTCCTCAATCAATTCAACATATAGTTCTGTTTTACCCGAACCCGTTACTCCATGCAATAGCGTGACGACATGCTTTTTCTGACTTTCTCTGATTTCATCCAGAGCTGTTTTTTGTGCGGATGTTAGCTCTTTTTTAGTTTGAATTTCGGAATCATTGGACTTCAAACGACTGACTTCCAATCGAATATTTTCAATGATTCCATTTCTCTCCAAGGTTTGAAGAGCAGACAAACTCACTCCTTTATCAATCAATTCTTTTCGAACAACCGGTTGAATCGTATTATTCTGGTATTTACCTTCGCTCAACAAAGTCATTAATGCCTCCAATTGTTTTCGAGAAGATGCTTTTTTTTCTAATTCGATGATGAATGAAGAAAGCAAGTCATTATCGAGAAATGACACTGCTAACGTATAACACAAAACTGTTTTAGGTGAAAATCGTTCATTTAATGCTTCGATTGATAAAACAATTTTACGATCAATCATTTTCTTGATTAAAGGCTGAATGGTTTTTATGCCTAGAAGCGTTGAGAGCTCTTTCAAATCCATTTGATCGTTCGTTCTCAACGCATCAACTACGGTTTGTTCCCTTTCGTCAAGTGCTTGATCTTGATTAAAATCGGGATGAAGAACAATTTTCGATTCGCTAGACAATTTAAAATTAGCAGGCAACGAAGCATTCATGACATCCCCCAATGGAGCCATGTAATATTGAGAAATCCACTTCCAGAATTGAAACTGTTTTTTTGTAATAATTGGAGCCTCATCTAAAACATATTCAATGTATTTAGCCTGATAAGCCTCCGGAATTCGTTCGTGAATTTCAGTAACAATTCCAGTTAAAAGTTTGGATTTACCAAACGGTACAATAACTCTTAAACCAAAAGAAAGCTGATCATTTAACTCAAATGGAATTCGATAGGTAAAAACCTGATGAATGGGAACAGGAAGTAAGACATCTGCAAAAAAAGTCTTTCTTTCACTCATTCAATCTCATTACTGACAGGCAAAATCCTCTTCTTGATTGACAACATTGTCACCGGGATGGTCAGAGCAGAAGAGATTTCCAAAATTTATTGGTCCTTGACATAACTCGCGCGTACTCTTTTTATCAATCGCACGAATATATGCCTGAGCTGGACCTACCGAAAAAGGTTTGTAAAAACGAACGGTCTGACGAGAGGAGAAAATTCCAATTACTTTCCCTCCGTTGTTGATTTTCAAATTGGTATAAGAAGGTTTTGATTGTGCGAGTGACGAAGCAGGTTTGTTTACCACCATGTAATTATATAATTCTTCTGCTCCACCCGTAAATGTAACCCACATTCCTTTGAATGTACGTTTTATTATCGCGGGGTCATTCGTGCAATTCGCATCAATTTGCTCGTAAAACGTCTTACCAAGAACAGAAAAAGTTCGCGATGCATTCGGATTAACATCATATTCACCAACAGGTAAATTAAACGATTTGACATTTGATCCTGTTGCCGTGAATTCGTTAAATTCTACGTCCATTTGTGCATTCAAAACATATGAATTTCCAGTATTGGAAGCCGTTAAACCAGCGCCTAAATATTCAGCAGGATCATCGGCAAACTTAAATGTAAAATTCTGTCCTGATGCTGGCGTAGTAATACCATTAACTAATCCAGTTTCGGAAGTTACCGTATATTCTCCACCATTTATTACCACATTCAATTTATAAGTAGCATAAGGAATCAAAGACGACATTTGGGGATTTGCTGAATTTTGAACTGTACCAAAATTTGGAGTATTTAGCGTTGGTAGCGTTTTGAAATAGTAAACCTTCTGTTCTGGAGCAAAGAAAACCCCGTTCGTGTCTTTGTTGTTCAAAATCGTATCTCGCAATTCCCATGTTCGAACGAGATTTCCGTCCATGTATTCAGAAATTGTTGCATCAACTTGCTCAAAGTAATTTGAATCTGGAATCTGTGCTATTTCCAATGCATTACCTGGCCCAATAAAGGCTCGATTAATTTTTACATAATGAATAGAATCAGCATGATCGAGAACACCATACACAACAGCCGTTTCTTGAAATTCTCCAATGTAATTTATTTTCTCATTACAAGAAAACAACACAATAGAAAGTAAAAAACAGATAAATATTTTGAATCGAGACAATTTCATTGAGTCTAGTTTAAGTGTTCAAATATACGGACTTGTTTTGTGGATACCAATGATTCATAGAAATTAACTAATAGAAAATTCGATACCACAATCTTCGAATCTTGTAACCGAATTGATACCATTTTGGCTTAACAACTACATATCCAATCATTTGAGTTTCATGCACAAAGTTCGTATCAATTTCAATTGGGTACAGTGATGCATCAAGTTGAATAAACTCTTTTGGATTGAGGTTTTTGAATTCTTTATAACTATTTCCCTTCCTTATGATTAGATCAATTGAATCAGGTAATTGATTTTTTGGAACGCTAAATTGAAAATTACCTTCTGAATCTGAATAACAATAGAGATTGAGTTGAGGTATTTCTAGTTTGAGCTGTCTATATGTTTGGGGGGGAATTGTACCCAAGATTTTTCCACGAATAACTTGATAATTGGACTCAACCTCTGTTATTTGATGAGTTTCAATTTTATTAACAGAAATTTGAGCACCAACATTATTCGTAACAGAAGTTAGAGTACCCGCAATCAATAAAGCTTTCAATCCCGGAAAATCGAATTCATCTTTTCCAATTGCTCTATTTAATTGGTTTTGTGAAAATCTACCACATACACCTTTTGGATTTTCCCATACATATTTCAAAATTTGTTCATCAGTATGATTGGAAAAATCAATAATATCAAGGGTGCATTCAGAACAGAATCTTGATTTTTGATCTAAAATAGCCATTTGCTCCCATTTCTGAGAGCAGGGCTGTGGAATAGATAAATTCATACTAATTTATTCCTCTTCATTATTCATATTCCATTCACGGTATAAATCAAAGTAGGATTTCGTTTCTACAACTACTACCCCTCCCAATGTATCACCATATTTAGCTGGAAGTGCTCCAGCATACACTTTCATTCGACCAATGGCAACACTAGGAACATTATAAACCTCATTTGCTTTAATTCCATCAATCATGTAAACCATATCACCTTTTCGTGCTCCTCTAAAAACCAATTCTCCATCTTCAGTCATTTTCACATCCGTCGTCATTGTAGAGGCCAACTTCTTTATATCAAACTTATTTGGGCTTTGTTTTATTTCCCTTGCCGAAAGTTCAGGAGCAGGCATTTCTCCATATCCTAGTTTAATCTGATCACCTGATTTGATAGTAAATTCTTTGAATGTTTTTACCCCACTTTTGCCTTCAAATGTAACGTCTCCAATATTAAAATATCCTTCTAATGGTACGTTGATATAAATCCCACTCATTGTATCTGATTTATAAATCACATTCATGGAATATTCTCCAGCAGGAATGCTCGTAATTCGAAAACGTCCATCGGCATCCGTATTTGCTTGGTATTTTTTTCCTTGATCTTCAATCACACAACGAGCCCCGTACGCAGGTTGCTTCCCGTCGGGTTCATAAATGTTTCCAACAACATCACCAAATGAAGTTTGACCAAAAGCGGTTCCTATTACCAATAGAAAACCGAGAATTACAAAGTTTTTCATACTCTTATATTTATTTTAAGAGTAGATGCAAGGAATGAAAAAAATCCACAAATTAAATGGTCAATTCTGCACTAGAAGTCGGAATTTCACGATCAACTTTTTTGAATAACCCTTGTAATACCTTACCAGGACCCACTTCAATTACTTCTGAAGCACCATCTGCCAGCATTTGTTTCATACTCTGAGTCCAACGAACGGGAGCAGTCAATTGCACAACCAAGTTTTTCTTGATTTCAGCCGGATTTGAGACAGCAGAAGCAGTCACATTTTGATAAACTGGGCAAATTGGATTATTGAATGATGTGTTTTCAATTGCCGCAGCCAATTCCTCTCTAGCTGGTTCCATTAACGGTGAATGAAATGCTCCACCGACTTGAAGAACCAAAGCTCTTTTAGCGCCAGCTTCAGATAATCTAGAACAAGCAGCCTCCACAGCTGGTACACTTCCAGAAATAACTAACTGTCCAGGACAATTGTAATTTGCCGGAACAACTATTCCATCTATTTCGGAACAAATACGTTCAACTATGTCATCTTCCAATCCTAAAATTGCAGCCATAGTTGAAGGCTCCAATTCACATGCTTTTTGCATAGCTATGGCACGCTTTGCAACCAATTTTAATCCATCTTCAAACGAAATTGCTTGATTTGCGACTAAAGACGAAAATTCACCCAGTGAATGTCCAGCAACCATATCCGGGCGAAAAGAATCTCCTAGACATGCAGCTAAAATCGTGGAATGTAAAAATATTGCGGGTTGAGTAACTTTGGTCTGTTTCAATTCTTCATCCGTTCCTTCAAACATGATTTTCATGATGTCAAAACCCATTATTTCATTTGCTTGGTGAAATAAATCTTTTGCCAATGAAGAATTTTCATATAAATCTTTACCCATTCCTGAAAACTGGGCTCCTTGACCTGGAAATACGTATGCTTTCATTTATATTTTTTTATTAATTCATTTTCGTTTCTGATTCATGAAATCGGATATTAAAGGTCTCCAATTCCGATAGTATTGGTTCGTAAACAGCTTTATTTACAGGAAGAGTAACTCCTTTTTCAGTTAAACTTCCATTTAAAATCATTTTCGCAGCAATTGCAACGGGTAATCCAACTGTATTAGACATAGAAGTATAGGTTTGATCTTCTCCAATATTAATCATGGAAGAAACAATTTTATATCGATTTTGATTCAGCGTGTACTCAAATTCATGATACATAACCAACATGTCCTTATCATTTTCGGCCAACGAAAGTTTTCTAACCAATAGTTTTTCTAATAATTGAGCGGGTGAAGCATCAGCAAAACCAAATGATTCATCTTTATCGAATATGCCTAAAAATTCAAATTGATCATATAAGTACATTCGATCCTCACGCAAGAACATTTTGAATTTGTCTTCAACAGTTATTCCATCGTGAAATGGTAAAAAAGCATTGAGAAAAGCTCGTGGAGTTAGGATTTCCGAATTTGTCATCTTATAACTGTCATCAGTCATACCTAATTCACAAAAAACATGAAATCCTTTGCAATAATTCGGTCTTCTTAATGTTCCGCGATATAAGGTGGGAATGGAATCTAAACCATATAAAGAACGATAAGATAAGGAATCTCTATTCGGATATCCTTCAAATTTTCCATATTCCGGAATACTTATGCGATCTAATCGGTCAAATAATCGATTATAAGGTATGTATTTATATTCGCCATTGTGGATAAATGAAGCCGCACTGCCTTGACCGGCTAAGACAACGTTGCGTGGATTCCACGTAAACTTGTAATGCCATGGATTATTATCCGATTCAGGAGCAATCAAGCCTCCGCAAAAAGACTTAAAACTTTCCACATTACCACCTTTGGATTGAATTTCATGAATGATTTTCATGGCACTCATATGGTCAATTCCTGGATCGACTCCAATTTCATTCATGATAACGATTCCTGCTGCTTTCGCCTCCTCATTCAATGACCGCATTTCGGGAGAAATATATGATGGAGTAATAAGGTTAACCCTCAAATCTATGCAATCACGAGCTACATCAACATGAAAACGTGCTGGAAGCATCGAAATAACCAAATCAGAATGACCAAGAATAGGTCTTCTGTCATGAGCATCTAATGCATTAAAAGAAAGTGCTTCGGCTCTTGGATGACCGTTAATTTTTCGTTTGACCAAATCAATATCCTGATCAACAATTTTAATAAACCAATTATTTTCCTCAGACCTTTCTAACAAATAACGAATAAGAGACGAGGCAGAAAGACCTGCGCCTAAAATTAAAATTGTTTTCATAGCACAAAGTTAATAATGCTCTTGAATCATTGGACGGATTGCATTAAATAATACCTCCTCATCCCATGGTTTTGATATGAAATTAACCAATAATTTATCTGTGATTAGTTCATCAACAGATATTTGATTTGCTTGACCAGAAAGCATGACACAATTCAAATCTGGATATTTTTCTTTAATTGATCTGACAAGTTGAGCACCAGTCATTTTAGGCATCTGATAATCAACAATGATGAAAATTATGTCAATACGCTCATCTATTAATCCAGAAATACCTTTCAAAGCTTCATTTGGGTCCGTAAAATACTCAAGCAAGGTGCATTTTTCGTCGATAATTTTACCCAACTGGAAACCCAACATTTGAAGAATATAGGGGTCGTCATCGACACAAACTACAGCGTATTTTAATTCATTCATTGCATAAAAGTAACAATAAATCGAGTTACTTGTTCATCTGAATAAACTTCAATTTCTGCGTTATGATCCGTTAAAATATTTTTCACAATACTTAAACCCAAACCTGAACCACTTTTCTTAGCCTTCGTAGTGTAGAATTTTTTGAACATATTTTCCCTAACGTCATCTGGAATTTTAGGGCCATTATTCTCAAAAGTTAAGGCTATTTTACCATTTTCATGCGATGAATAAATACCTATGTATTTCTCCTCTTGCTCATCCATAGCTTCAAATGCATTTTTGATTAAATTAGACCAAAGTTGGAATAATTTTACATCGTAGCCTTCCATTTCTAGTGTAGAATCAACTTCGAATTTTAAATCCACATTTTGTTTAAGTTCGTAATTGAATACTCCCAATACAGTAGAAATATTTTCCCGAAGATTAAATTTTCTTTTTTCATTTTGAGAAGCCTCTCCTTTTATAAAGGAACGAACATCTTGAACTACCTTAACCGCTTTATCACTTGATTTTTTAATAGTATCTAACTGTGCAACAGCGGATTGAACTTGGTAAAGTAGGTCTGCGAACAAATGAGGATTATTCGTATTCAAAATTTCATTTATGAATGTAATCTCATTCGTTTTAACTCTTGCCTTCACTAAAAGATCTGAAATTTTATCTATTTGGTCAGAAGTAAAAGTAGAGGCAATCGTTGACATACATTCAAACATTTCTATTTTTTCCCGACGCAATTGTAGCCCACCAACAAACATTTCTGACTCAGAATTTTCGACACGTGAATAGAGCAACTTGAGATCATTGTTGCTTAATTCATTCAAACTCTGTCGCAAAATGGAACCTAGCATAAATCGAACGTTATCCGCACCGACCTTTATGGTTCCAAGTGGTGTATTAAGATCGTGCGCAATACCCGCAGAAATTTCACCGATTGTCGCTAACTTCTCTTGTTCAATGATACTCTTAGAAAGATCCAAATTCTTTTTTGTATTCTCCAAAACACGTTGCTCTAAAGAAGAATTCACGTCTTCAATTTCCTTTTTTGACTTATTTAACTCATTGATATAATCCAATCGTTTATAGACGTTAACAAGCATTTGAGAGAAGAGAATTAATATATCTTTTTCATCTTCTGTAAAAATTCGGTGAGAATTTATTAAGTCGAACCCAACAAAACCAATCAAAGTTTCATCATCATGAATAGGTATCGTAATTAAACTTTTGATACCCTCAGTCAAAAGCATTTCTCGAATATTTTTTTCCTCCACATTATTGGCATCCTCAACAATTACAAATTCCTTCTTGCTGTGTTTATCGTACCAATAAGGCATGGAATCAAGCGGTATCTGATTGTAATCGTCTATTTGAGAACGAACACCCGCTGCCGTCCATTCGTATTTATACTGGCAAATTCCTTTGGAAACCAAATAATCAAAAATATAAGCTCTATCTGCTTTGACGAAATTTGCAATGTCACGCAAAGATTCTAATATGGTTTCATCCAGTTTTTCGATTGGTAGATTGATGTACTTTGTGGAAATACGCATGATTAAATCCTGTAAATCCGACTTTTCTCTAATTACCTCTTGTGCCTTTATAATGTTCGTGACATTGTGTAAATAAGCCTGACTGCCCACTATCTTTCCATTTTCAATAAGGGGTATTGTTTTACCCTTCAGCATAATTTCTTTTCCTCCTTTCGAAATGAAAATACAATTCAGATCACTAACTAATTCACCAGCCATTAATTTTGGCATCACCTCACCGAACTCTACCAAGGTGTTCTGATTCAGAAAATTCGTAATGGATTGACCTATTGTTTCCTCTTTCGTGACACCAAGATTATCTAACCAAGAATTATTAGCCCATAGTATATTTCCATTTTCATCTAACGTATGTATCATTTCAGAGGCATTTTCCAATATTCTTCGGTTTAATTCCTCACTTTTACGCAGTAAATCTTCATCGTTTATTCTATCCGTAATATCTGTTTCAACTGCAATGTATCCTGTTACGTCATTTCCTTCAAAAACGGGAACAATATTCAATTCTAGCCAATATTCTTTTCCATGCTTTCCTCGATTTAATATTTGCTCTTTAACAATTTGGTTTTTATCGAGATTTTCTTTTATTCTCGCCAAAGTGTCTGCATTTGTTTTTTCAAATTGAAAAATTTTTGGAGATTTGCCCTGAAGCTCTTCCAACGTGTAACCCGTAATATTCAAGAGACTTTCATTTGCCCAAACAATTCTACGATTTTTGTCAGCAATGATAACCCCATTCAATGCATGGCGAGCAACAAGGGAGAGCTCTCGATTTTCACGCGTTCTTTCGATAACTTGTTTTTCAAGACTTGCAAGAATTTCTTCATTTCGATTTCGTTCCTCTCCTAAACTTTTAGATAAAGAAATTAGTGCTCTACCTAAATCTTGAATTTCATTCGTGGTATTATTCTCATTGTTAAATTCGATGCTTGTATTACTTTCTAGGGACTTGGAATAGTTAATTAGCTGCTTAATTGGTCTAACTAACCATCTCGTAAAAAGATAAAACAATATGATAGATGATAAAAAAATTATCAAAAGAATTTGAAATAACGGAAGATTCAATTTTGCGATAACATTGTCAATCTTAACTTTGGAAGAAACAACATAAATTTCTCCGTTCATAAATTCTGATTTGAATTTGTGTTTTTCGACAATATACTTATTCGAATCAAGTTTAACGACGTTCAATTTATTATTAACCGGATTGGAAAGAAATTCTATTTTTTTTCCGATGCTGTCGTTAATCACCAGAGCTACTTTCTCAAAATCGTCAGTAGATTTAGCCAAAGCCAAAGCACGTTGTAAACCTTCCAAATTCTCATGCTCTAAAGATAATTCAACTGCTAAGGCAACACTTTTAGCGATTTCTTGTAATTCAAATCTTCTATTTTTTATGTAAAGATCTTCTTGTCGACTGGAATAATAAAATGCAATAATTAAGACAATTATTCCACTCAAAATAGCAAAAGGAAACCAAATTCTAAAAGTAAGAGATCTCATGGGTTCTTAATTTGTATTTGAGTACATTTCCCAATACCCGTATCACTATCAATTATGCCAATTGCTCCAGGTGTTTTTGCGACATATTCTACTATAGAAGCATCAGAATCTAGGAAAACAGGAGGATTCGCTCTCCCTTGAAATACCAATGCCATCCAATATTTTTGAACACCTTTTTGATTCGTATTAAAAATCAATTTTGCTAATGTAGCTGAATGTTTGGATTGAGAAGAATGAAGCACAACTTTTACTGATTTACCAGATTTCCACAACGTGTATTTTCCTTTAAAATAGGATTTGACCTCAGCTTCAGTCAAACTTGAAATTCCCGTACCATTTCCGATTATTTTATAATCTGATAATGTCTGAGACTTGCCTTCAAAATTAAAAACAAGTACAACGAAAATAACTGCAATTAATCTAAAAACCATAAGCAAATTGAACTTTAAAGTCTAACATATTGATTGGTGCATGTGAATGATTCAAAAAATTATGTGAATAACCCAATTGAGCCTTTACCACAATTGATTCAGAAAACTCATGACGATAGCCAAGCCAATACCTCATTAAATCGTAATGATAGGTATAAAGATCATTTTCAGCAATTGAAATCCAATCCACGATTACGTATGGTATATGATTCTCCTTGATTCGATAACCATAATAAGTATAATTCGATAAATTATTAGCAAATCCTAAAGTATCTGTATGAGTTGCGTTATAAACAAATTCATTCAAGAATTCATGTTTTTCACCAAAATAGGCAATTGATTGACTGATCAAGTTGTAATGAAGAGAACCAGTATATTTATCTGAATGTTGATGAGAAGGCGCGGTTGTATGTCCTGAATGAACTCCGGTAACCGAAGCATCTGTTAGATAATCATAAAAATAAGCTGCCCCTATACGCAGATTATCATTTGGCTTAACGTGAAGAGCAACTGTTGTTGCCGGACTTAAATTATCATCAAAAGCATCAGTAGCGCTAATTCCGTTACCAATTACAACGTCATATCCAAAATTCAATTTCCCCAAATTTTGACCTTGAAATTGAATCCCTAGGTTGTGTAGAGGAACCAAATAACTGAAAGAAGTGGGTCTATCAATAGATGGAAAAAATAACCGGCCATGATGATAAACATCATTCCAATAATTAATTGGAGTATGTATTTTTCCGGCAATAACAGAATGATTTTTATAATAATCAAATTTTAATCTTGCTCGCTCAATACTGGCAGAAAAAGTGGTGGGAGTACCTTTGGTATACCGAACAACAAACTCACCGAGAAAGCTAATACGATCATTGAAGAAAGTATTCACAAATAAATCGTGTTCACCTAATTCGAAATAAGACGTTGAAGGATCAGAATCCTTATTAAAATCATGAAAATAATTGTAATTCATGTGACCATACCCGTTGACAACACTTCTGCCCCTTTGTGCAAATACAGAATGATTTGTTATTAATGCGAAAAACAAAGCGCAAAAAATTAATCGAAACATATTATTCTGATTTATTTTGAATTATTGGTTTTAATACCTGAAACAAAGTTGCCTCATCCCAAGGCTTATGAACAAAGCAAGTCAATAGATCATCTTGCTCTAATTCAGCAACTTGAACTGTATTTGCTTGACCCGACAACATGATACATGCAATGTCGCTTTTTTTAGCCTTTATTGCACGAATTAACTGGGCTCCATTCATGCCAGGCATTTGAAAATCGACCAAAATAAAAATCACATCAATGTTTTCAGCTACTAATTCGTCAAAATTATCCAAAGCCTCTTGAGGGCTTGTGAAGTACTCTAGCAAAGTACATTTCGTATCAATAATTTTCTCAAGTTGAAAGCTTAACATTTGCAAAATATGTGGATCATCATCTACACAAATTACGGCATATTTTAAATCTTCTATCATTTTCTAAACTTTATTATAAATTTTGTTACTAATTCATTCGAAACCAACTCGATTGTTGCATTATGCTCTTGAATAACACTATTAACAATGCTTAATCCCAAACCAGACCCGCTCTTATGTCCTTTAGTTGTAAAAAACTTCTCAAAAATCTTTTCTTGTATCGCTACTGGAATTTGAGGCCCATTATTTTCAATGCTTATTTGAATAATTGAATCTGTCTGTGATGAAACAATGCGAAGGAATCCCCTACCATCATTTTCTTGCATACTTTCAATCGCATTTTTAATCAAATTTGACCATAGCTGAAATAAACGTATATCAATACCCTGTATTTCCAATTCTTTATCTACCTGAAATTGAACATCAATATTTTTCTTAATTTCAAAATTAAAAATATTCAATACTGTAAAAATATTCTGATGCAAATTAACCGGTCCTTTGACGGAAGACTTTTGTTCTTTTATAAAGCTCCTTAAATCATTCACCACCTCAGTAGCTCGCTCTCCAGAAGACATAATGGTATCAACAAAATTTCGAGTCATCTGGATATGGTATATCAAATCTAAAAACTCTTCACGATTTTCAGAATGAACGATTTTTGAAATGATCTCAAAATCATCCATTTTTACACGATTTTTTACGAGCCCTGCAGCAATCAAAGAGATTTGTCGTTCCCCTAAGTGAGGATATTCAGCTGCCAAATATTCTGAGAAAATTTGAGCCTCGCGTCTTTGTTGCAAACCGCCAACAAATAATTCAATATGTGTTTCTGCAGCACGACTACAGGCAAAGGATATTTGTTCAGGAGTACATTTCCATATAGTACCTTTGAATAAATTTTCTAAGGTAAATCGAATATTTTCCGCTCCACTTTTTATTGCCCCAAGTGGTGTGTTCAAGTCGTGGGCAATACCAGATGCAACCTCCCCTATGGTTACCATTTTTTCTTGATCAGAAATAGATTTAGCCAATTCTAGGTTCATTTTTGTTTTCTCCTGAACCTGCTGCTCAAGACCAATATTAATATCCTCAATTTCTTTCTTCGCTTTTTCTAACTGCTTCAAATTATCGGTTCTTCTTGAAATATTGACCAACATTTGAGCATATAAGTCCAAAAGATTTTTTTCCTCTTCAGAAAAAACACGCAAACCTTTGACCGCATCAAATCCCACAAAACCTGTACATTTTTGACCGTCCATCATTGGAATCGCGATTAAGCTTAAAATATCTTGACTTTCTATCAATTCGCGAAATTTGGATGGTGGCAATTCATGAACATTTGGAACAACTATTGATTCACCTTTTGAATGCGTTTCTACCCATATTGGAACTTCAGAAAATGGAATTTCTTGTAGGTTATCAATCTGAGCATCAATACCTTTATCACACCATTCATACAAATTAGATGCAGTCTCATTTTCGTAATCATATTCAAAAACATATACGCGATCTACTTGAACAAAATTTCCAATTCGTGCAAGGGATTCATTGATATTACTATCAACTTCGGATAACGGAACATTAATATATTTTGAAGATATTTCAACAAGCAATCGTTGCAGATCAGCTTTTTTCTCCAATTCAAATTCAGCATTTTTTCTATCTGTAATCTCATGACGGATAGACAAGTAATGTCGGATATTACCATTCAAATCAAGAATAGGATAGATAATGGAATCCACCCAATATAATTCGCCTGTTTTCTTTTTATTTTGAATCTCTTCTCGCCAGATTTTTCCGGATGAAATTGTTTTCCATAAATCCACCCAAAACGATTTTGGATGATAGCCGGAGTTAACAATATTATGACTTTGCCCAATTAACTCAGATTCTGTGTATCCCGACACCTCACAGAACATGTAATTAGCTTTAATAATTTTTCCTGTTTTATCAGCTATTGAAACCAATGCACTATGATCCAAAGCATCAGTAATTTCTTTCAAATCTTTATTCTGCGATGCAATTGTTTCTTCAAAATTCTTGCGTTCTGTAATATCTAATTCTATCGCAATATATCCTTCCAACTCATTTTCATTATTGAAAATAGGCTGAATATTCAAGCTTATCCAATATAGTTTTCCACTTTTGGTTGCATGCAAAATTTCCTCTTGTACAAGTTCCTGATTGACCATTTTGTGATAAATCCGTAAAACAGTTTCTTGATTTGTACCTTCAAATTGGAACATTTTCGGGCTTTGACCTAATAATTCATTTGGTGAATACTCAGAGCGATTAATTATTGCGTCGTTTGCCCAAATTATTCTTCGATCCTTATCTAAAATAAGAACTCCGTTCGTTGTGTTTTTTGCAACAAGTGAAAGTCGTTTGAGTTCTTCTTGCGTTTTTTTACGTTCAGTAATATCTCTGGAAGCAGCTATTAAATAACCTTTTCCTTGAATTTCTTCAAAAATGACATTTACTTCAACATCAACTTTCTCCCCTGTTTTTTGATTAATATTTACAGACTCAACATTAAAAACTCCATGTTCTTTTAAAAATGCTATATGTTCAGTCCAAACTTCATCCGATTCAAAAAATGACTCAAAACTTCGAACATTGTAATTTCTCACTTCATCCATAGCAATCCCGAGACGTCTTGAAGCTGTTTCGTTAATATAAATCATATTACCATCCTCGTCAGAAACTTGGATTGCATCCGATGTTTTATTCAAAAAGTTCTCTAATAATAATAACTGATTATTAGTTTCAATTAATTTTTCTTCAGCTTCTTTCGTTGCTGTGATTTCAATTCCATATCCAACTACATATCGAATTTTACCAAATTCATCCTTCAAGGGAGCTATTCTTCTAAAAAGAACATGCCTTTTACCATCAGCGTCAATCAAATCATCCTCCCAATCTTTCGTTTCACCGGTATTGATTACTTCATTGAATATTTTCCGTCTGTTTTTTGCTAAATCATCAGAAATACCCTTCATTTTGCAATAATCAAAGTCATCTTTCCCAATCATGAACTGACGAATTTCAGGATTTCTTATTCCATGTGGGTTAATAAACAAATATTTGTGATCTGTTGAAAACACTGCAATATCCGATGGAATTGAATTCAATACAAATTCGTAAAATTCTTTTTGGGATATTATTTCTTTATTCAAATTGTTTAGCTCATCTTCTTTTTGTTGAACCTGAAGTATGTAGCTAGTAATGTCATTTGCATATATATTGAGGTAATTGTGATCTTTTACGTAACGAATAGAAATATTGTAATGACGATTATTTCGTTGAAGCACAATTTTCAATACATCTTGCCCTTGAACTAGCATCTGATTGAGATATGATCTTAATTCAATGTCTTCAAGACTTTCATGGTTGAACTTAAAATCTTCAGAAAAACGAAGTTTAGCAGTTTCATTCAGGTACGAAATCTTTAAATCTTCTGTTAGGCGAATGATAGGATTTGGATTTTCAGATGGAAATCTCGCCAACAAATCAATTTGTAGATTAGCTTTTTGCAACTCATCGTTTTTTTCCTGTGTCTTCTGCAAAAGCTTCTTTGAATCTTGTAAAGAACGATCTGTGGTTTGTTGTAAAAATAAAAACTCAGCTATATAATCATGTTTCGAAAAATCATTTATGGTCAAATGATAATTACTCAATGGATAAAGCGAATTTACAACTGGTATAGCAGAAATAATTTGGAAACGATCATATTGTTTGATTGAAAATTTAAATCGTTGTTTTCCGTCTTTAGATTGAAAAAAATATAACCTAGGTTGTTGCTGATTTGGTGAAATCTTCCATTCCATCCAATTAAATGGAGAAAGGAAATCGAAAAAATCTTCAAATGAGCGTTGCTTTTCAAGGGTGGGCTCTACCTTAAGTAATTTCTCGCCGAAATATTCAATCATTCCATCTTGGTTTAACAAAAGATAAAATGGATTGTTAAACTCTAGCGATTCAATTAATATTTTTTTCTCCTCTTCTAATGCTTTGTTTCTTTTACGCAGCTCAAGAAGATTCATGACACTTCGAGATAGCGTTTTAAGACCTTGTAATTGTTTTTCTGATATTTTTTTTGGCTCATTATCTATTACGCAAAGTGTACCCAAGGCGTGATTCTCATCATTCACTAATGGAATGCCAGCATAAAATATGACATGTGGATCTCCTGTAACTAAGGGGTTATCTTTGAATCGATTATCCAATCTAGAATCTTCAATAACAAATGGTTCACCGGGATTATTAATTGCATGACCACAAAATGCAACATCACGAGGTGTTTCTCCTACATCAAGTCCAACTGCTGATTTAAACCATTGACGATTTTCATCAATGAAGCTGATTAATGCGATTTTTGTTCCACAAATTTGAGAGGCTAATTGGGTAAGATCATCATACTCTTGTTCAGAAAGAGAATCTAGGACATCGTAGCTTTTTAATGCATTCAGACGTTCAAATTCATTATGTGGAATTGGACCTGAAGTCATTTTTACCAACTAATCAGGAATACGTGACAATTATTTTGCTCATTTTTTTGCTGAATATGCTCAACCGTAACTTGTAAATCAAAACGTTTACCCAAACCTTTAATTAAACCATACAACATCGGAACCAATCCCTCACGATGAGAGCGGTATTCTAATTCAACCGAGTTTTCTTTTTGATTTCTTGTTGAGAACTGAGGCGGGGCTAATTCAGGCATAACATTGCTTATACGGTAATGTAGCATATCAAGGTTACTTAAAAAGTCTACAAAATTAGAACCTGTCAGATCCATTAAATCACCATAACCTTCATCTGCCGTGTAAAGAATCCAATATTCTCCAAATGCTTCAAGTATAGCTCCTGCATCTGCTCTTAATACTTGAGATGCATTTTTAACCAAGTCATAGGTTAATTTATCCGGGTAAGGATTCATACCAATAAACTCCTGGTCTTCAAAACCAGAAAGCCGACAAATTTCTTCCCATTTATCTTGACCATGATTCGAAACAACCAAGTCTTTAATCGCCTTATTAACAAGTCCGTACATAAAATTTTGTATTTTAAAAGTATCAACTTGCAAAAATGCATTAAAATATCGTGATTTCGTCAGGTAGTATAAATCTATTGCTCTGTTATACGTATTAATACGTACCTTCAACTAAGAAATTAATTCTAGTTATAAAACATTTATATGATTTTAAACACCAAATTAAAATATACTAATTTGTCGATTGTATTCAATGCAAATTAAAAAGGCTCCTTGGTTTGCTAAATCATTTATTTTTAATTGATGTGCCATTTTCGTAAATTTTAACAACACGATATACCTATTAAATTGAAATTCTTTTCTTAAATTTGCATACGATTCAGAAAAGTCACATTCTGATTTTGTTATTCTATGTTGAATAACAAACTCATAGTTTCACTTTTTTGGAGTCGAATTTATTTGAACCATTTTATAGACTATGAAACAACTTGTCCTTGTATCGGCTTTATTGATTTATTTTTTCAATCAAGCCCAAATTTCAATCACCAGACCCTCTTTTAAATTTACTGCTTGTTCCTTACCAAGCCAATACATGGATCTCGGTGTAATTAAGCTGACAGAAACTACTAATGGAGATTTTGCAATTGGTGATGTTCAAACGATTCAAATTTCAGTTCCAACTAATTTTCAATTTGAACCAAATGTTGGAAATGTTGTGGCTTCAAATGGAGGTAATGTCAGAAATACAACCATTACAGTTACAAACTCCTTACTAACTATTACTTATGATTGTACAGGGAATAATAAATCCGATGAAATTACAATTTCTGGTGTAAAAATAAGAGCTATTGCATACTCAAACGGAATTTTTAGTAGAACCGGTGGAAATGCTTCCATTAATGGTTTTTCAAACGGAACTTCTGTCTCGAATACTATTACAGCCATAGAAAATATAGCGGGAAGATATAGAACTGTAATTAATACATCAAGTAATCTAAATTGGAATTCTTCTACGACTTGGGAATGTGGCATTATTCCCCCTAATGATGGAACAGCGGAAATAAACATCAGTGCCTACAACGGTGGATATAGCGTTCTTAATTCAGTTGTATTCGGTAATGCAATCGTTAAATCAATAACCATTGAAAGTGGTGCAAATTTTTCTCCACCAGGAAATAGCGGGACAACATTCGTAGTTAATGAAAACTTTAACATAGAAACTGGAGCCTTTTTTCGTCAATACAATTGGGCGTCAAGTGGGAAAAACGCAATTGAAATAAAAGGCAATTATACGAACAACGGAGAAATGACTACAACAGGAAGTAATAATACATACGATTTGGATATTACCTTTAACGGATCATCTCCGCAAACTATTTCAGGTTCAGGTATTTTTAGAATGATAAGCAATGGCTCTCAAACTAGTACTTTGACTTTCAACAATTCTAAAGGAATTATTTTAAATGCAAATTTTTCTACCGAAGGATTATTTGGTGATGCTGGTGCTGTAATCATTAACGGTTTACTTTCATTTGGAAGTAGTTCCAATCAATTTACAGGAGCTGGAACAATAGCGGTAAACGGTCATGTGGTCCTTAAAGCTTCCACTTTTAATGGTCATTTTGCAAACACAGGAGCTAAAACGCTAGGAGCAACTGCTAAAGTTGAATATACAAATTTAAACTCCTCTATTTCTTCCACTAATATTCCTAGTTTAAATCTTTATCAATTAGTCTCCAATACTGGAACAAATGGACTATTTACTGTTTCTGGAAATTTACTTGTATCCAATCAGTTGAGTCTCAATTCCGGAAACATTAATTTGGGAAGTAATATACTGACTATTGGAACATCTCTAACTAATTTAGGGTCTATATCACATACATCAGGATTTATTATTGGAAAAGTTAAAAGATGGTTCAATTCTACAAATTTAGGTAATGAATCAGGACTATTTCCTCTTGGAATTAGCGGTAAACGAAAATTCATAAAAGTTGAATATACCCAAGCAACTGATGGAGGAACAATTACTGCAGAGTGGATACCATCATCAATGGGATATAATTTTACAAATGATCCAATTGTTACTTCATGTAATGGTAGCTTTGAAATTTACAATACCGCTAGTGGTTATTGGAGCATGACACCAGGAGATGGAATCACGAATGCTGAAAGCAAAAAATACAATATTACTTTATTTGCGGATGGATTGCTTGACTTTACAGATGACTGTCACGTAACAGCCCTTAAAAGACAAGGAACGAATCCATGGATGCAATCTGGAACTCATGTCGATAATTCTGGAGACGCAATTAGTCCGAATGTTCAGCGCATCGGTGCTTCAGGATGGAGCAATTGGGGATTTGCCGGAGGGAGTGGTACCCCACTTCCTGTAGAATTATCGAATTTCTCTTTAACATGTGATGAAAATGGTAGTACCATTTACTGGACAACTCAATCTGAATATAACAGCAAAACATTTGAATTAGAGGAATCGAGAGATGGATTTTCATGGGACAATACAGCTACTATTTCTGCAGCAGGAATCAGCAATGAAGAAATCGAATATCAATATTATGTAGAGAGATCTTCGCAGATAAAATACTTCAGAATCCGACAAATTGATATTAATGGTGACGAAAAAATTTACGGACCTATAATAAATAATTGTTCCAAATCATTTGAATTAACATCTTTTCCAAACCCTAGTGAGAAAGAATTTAATATATTAATTAACTCAAATAAATCTGATGAAACAAGTATTTTGACCATCTACGATATAAATGGCCGGATATTAATTGAGACATCAATTCAAATTCAAACTGGATTAAATCTTTTTCATATTGATAATACGACAGATTTTAAGAAAGGAACTTATTTCATAAAAATTTCAGGACAAAATATTGAAACTTCTGTATTGAAACATCTAATCAAATAAACGAATTGAATACAATGTTCGCATCGTTCTGTTCGTAATTCCTTGTTCTTAATAAAAACCAAAACAGATTAAGCCCTATCTTTGATCCATGATTTCCAAAGATAAGGTAATACTCGGTATTGACCCAGGAACGACGGTATTGGGTTATGGAATTATACACGTTCGAAACAACAATTTGTCCATGCTAACATTTGGGATTGTCCAATTGTCAAAACTGAATAACCAACCAGATAAATTAAAACGAATACTAGAACGAATCAACGGATTGATTCAAGAATTCAAACCTGATGAGATGGCTATAGAAGCCCCTTTTTTTGGAAAGAATGTACAATCTATGTTGAAATTAGGCAGAGCTCAAGGAGTTGCCATTGCAAGTTGTCTTCAACATAATATTCCATTTGAAGAATACAGCCCTCGACGCATTAAACAATCCATTACAGGATCAGGTAGCGCTTCGAAAGAACAAGTAGCTGCAATGTTACAAAAATTGCTGAGTTTTGAAGAAATTCCCAAATACCTCGATGCAACAGATGGTTTAGCAGTTGCTGTTTGTCATCATTTTTCGAAAGGAGTTGGTGAAAATAATAAGATAAGTAATAAGGGCTGGAGCACATTTTTGAACGCCAATCCAAATAGAGTAAAAAAATAATGCAAATAAACATTTTTACCGATGGAGCTTGCAAAGGTAACCCCGGTCCAGGAGGATATGGTGTGATATTAGAATATTTGCATCACCGGAAAGAAATAAGTTGTGGTTTTGAGAAAACAACTAATAATAGAATGGAGCTAATGGCCGTAATTGTTGGTTTGGAAAGTTTGAAAAACTACAATTTACCTGTTCATATTTATTCTGATTCTAAATACGTAATAGATTCCATTTCAAAAGGATGGGTATTTACATGGTTAAACAAAGGATTTAAAGGTAAAAAAAATGAAGATTTATGGAGGCGATACTTAGAATTGCACAATAAATTCAATTTAACTTTTCATTGGATAAAAGGACATGCCGGTCATCCGGAAAATGAACGTTGTGATTACCTTGCTATTGTTGCAGCTGAAAAAGGTCCATGGAAAAAAGATGAAGGTTTTGAAAAATAAGGGCACAAAAAAACCAGCCGAAGCTGGTTTTAATAAAAATTTTAGACTCTAAAAATTCCATACATCATGTTCGACGGTTCGAATATCATTCTTGACCTTTTCAGATTCATACAAAGCATCCGTACCAAAACGATAATCCTCAATCTTACGATCATAAAGTGAACTTTCTTTGTAGATAACAGAATTAAATCTTCGAGACATAAATACATGATCAAACGTATTACCACCAACGGTATTTTTGGTGTCATAAGCATAATAGTTTTTTAAAACCTCCCTAGCATGAGGGAAATATACCCAAAAAATAATTCTCTCCTTCAAATTCCCTTCTTCATCCTTAGACATAATAACAGGTCCTAATCCAATTATACGAACATCCATTACTGATCTCTCTTTGTCAAAAAACCAATCTTCTTTCAAAACGTATTTAATGATGTCTTTTGGTTGAAACCAAAGTGGCTTTTTTACAGCATAAAAATATTGAAATGGAACACCTGGTTCTATTTCCGCAGCTTGAGTAATATCAGTTGTATGAATTGTTGGATCAAATTTATCAACTTCACCTTCTAATCCTTTGGCAGTATTAACCGGGGTGGAACCTTTCAACCAATAAACCTTCATAGCTTCACCTGTCTGTGGATCTACACCTTCATACAACTCAGTTCTATCATCATAAGTAAAATCTGATACCAATCCTTCTGCATCTGAACGATATTTAGGACCAGCTAAACATGGGTACTGAAATCCATCTCCATCTTTTTGGTCATTAATTATTCCCAAGGCATAGTCTTTAGGTTTATTATCATAAAATCCCCATACATCGCCCTCCAAAATAGCTTGTCGTAAAACAGTAAATAAACTGTATCTATTTTGAGAGAAAAATTGGAATTTACCTGTTTTTTGATCTATTTCCTCTAAAGGGTAGTACAATGGATGATTAATCTTTTCTCTCAAGTCTATGTAGCTCCATGTTCTTTTTCCCCATATGTAATCATTTTCACGAACAAATTCGTAAGGTATAGGTCTTTTCTTATTAATTACATCCTTTTTTGAGTAAACACCATCAATTACACCAGGAAAATCAGAATTATTTTGAGGTACAACAATATTGGAAGGACCAATCTGAGGAGCTACTTGCGGATTACCATTTTGTAAAAAAACAAAATGACTAATATTAATAAAAATAGCAAGTATTGCAAATTTAACAAATTTTACTTCCATATTAGTGAATTTAAATAATTTACTTATAAATTGCTTGAACAGGACCATTATAAGAACCAGTTACAACCGCTTCTATTGATACACCACCGGGAGCTCCTTTAATAATTGCCATATGTGCTGCACTAATCGCTGAACCCGTACCTTCAAGCGGTGTTTTAGAACCAGGAAACGTAATATAATAACTTACCACCCTAAATTTTCCTTTTGTAGGTAAAAATGGAACTTCTGGACCATATATACATGATAAAGATCCTCCGCCACTTTTAGGCGCCTTTGACCCCCCAGGAACACCATTCCATAATAAATTAGGTTTGGGAGCTTTCTTCACCTTAAACACCTTTTTTCCTAAACTAACAGAACTACCTTTAGAATCAGTACCTGACAACGTAACTGTAACCTCTTTTTGACCAGGTTGAGCAGTGTAAGGAGACTGCACATTCATCTTAACATTCTTGTACATACCCGTAGCAGATGCTTTCAATTCAATTGGAATACCTTCATAAAAGACTTGCATTTCAGGAGTCTCAATAGCAGCCTCTTTCTCAGAGGTTAGGACTCCTAACTTAGTTTCCCATGGCATTTCTTTAATTGCTCCAGTTCGCGATTTGATTGAAATAGTACCTGAAAATGTTTGATCAGCTGAACCGGCAGAAGTTTTCCATATACCCATTCCATTTTCAACAACAAAACCTCCTCCAGTCACAGTAGGTTGATTATCTGTATCATAAGCCCCCATCACAACACTAATTTCGATAGGATCACCAGGAGAAGCAACACTCGGAGAAACCGAAGCAAGTGCGATCAATTTATTAAAGGACAGTTCTGCTACCACTACTTTAGCTGCCAAAGCACCAGCTGCAGTAGCACGTGCATTCAAAATTTCTAATTGCATCGCCGTTAAAGAAGCTAAGGCCGCAACTAAAGGTGAGTGGTCAAATGTTTTACCAATCCAATGTACATTCTTAACATCATTTACTTCCTCAAAAATTTCTTGCTTGGTTAACTCCATATAAAGCTGCTTCAACAAACCAAAATCCTCATGAGCTTTGATGTTCCCATTGTTTTTGTTAAAAACATTTGTTTTATTTAACATAGCAGTAACTTGCTTATCAAGATCAATATTGTCCTTGAACTTATTTATTGCTGTTGTTTTAACAGTGTGCTGAGGGTTTCCAATACCCTTTCCGCTTACTGAATCAATCTTATCATGCAATGAACCAACAGTTTCTACGATGAAGCCACGATAATCATTGTACATTTTCCACAACTTCATTCCGTCTTTAGCAGGATCCGGCTTGTTTATTTCTTCACCAATAATTTCGTGCATCGGAACGTCGTATTGATCTTTTGCTTGGACTGCCATTAAATTCATTCGAGAAGGACGCAACGGATCTTTTTTATTGTATTTTTTCCAGATAATGGTTTCCTTGTCTAGGTTTTTTTCACTAACAACCATCTCACCGCTTTTCTCCATTATGTTCATTTTGATTTTATCAATAAATTCAATCAAATCAGCTGTCTTTTTGTCAATCTTGCCAATAACATCCAGATAGTATTTACACTTAGCAGCCTTCAATGGAGACTCTTTCTTATTCTGTTCTATACCCTGCTGTAAATCCGTAACAAACGCATTACCTCTGTCTAACTGTACAATTGCCGATTTTTGAGTATTTTCCTCAATTGCAACAAACGCATCAAGAATAGATTTGGAAACGTTAAGCGCTAACAAAGCCGTTAAAACCAAGTACATCATACCCACCATTTTCTGTCTGGGCGTTTCTTTACCACCTGCCATTTTATTTCGGTTTTATATGGTTAAATAATTAATTTCTATTTGCTAAATTAAGCTCTCATTGCTTTTAACATGTTGCCATAAACGTTGTTCAAATCAGTAAGATTCTTAGACAACAACGACATGTTTTCTTTGTAGATACGCGTATCTTCAGCAGATGCAGAAAGATTAGCCATCATTTCAACAACTTGAGATTGGAATTTCTCCGTCGCTTCAAGATGCGATGTAGAACCCTTCAATTGCAACTCATAAACATTGTTCAATGCAGCGAGGTTTTTAGAAACCTTTTGCATTTGTTCACCAAAAGACTCTCCCTCAGCAGTGTTAGAAGTAAGCCCAGCAATTGATACAGAAGCTCTTTCGTAAGCCTCAGAAAGCGAAGATACCTTCTCAGAAGCCGCTTGAAGAGATGTTACATAACCGTCAGTTGCAGCTGCAGCAGAAGTAACACCTTTCAATTGAGCTGCATTATCGCCCAACGTTCTCATCCCATCACCTAATCTTTCTAACAATGCTGAATCAATTTTTGCCTCTTCAAGCATTTTATCCAACTCTTGCGTAACTCCAGAACCTCCAGAAGAAACTTTTCTTTGACTAGATTCGTGAGTGGCATCACCCATTGCTAACTCAGGATAAACTAACTCCCAATGTGGATCTTCGTGTACAGGTTCCAAAACGGATAACACAAAAATTCCTGCTTCGGTCAATAGACCCACGGTTAATAAAATTCCGGATCCCGGCCAGTGCATAATCTTAAATAGGGCACCCACGATTACAACTGCGGCACCAAGACCATAAACATACTTCATAATGTTTTTCCATTGCTTACTTGCGAAAAAACCACCTTTACCTGCGCTCATAATTTTAAATTTTAATTTAGGTTTAACAATTAACTATTTGATTTTTATTTGGTTACATTTTTTTTAACGAAGATTAATATCACTTTGGATTTCTTCTCCACCTTCTTTGGTTATGTCTTTTCCACCACGACCTAGGTGAGACATTACATTTCTAAATCCTATGTACGATTTAGCTGTATCTTGATATTCGTAGGATCTTGTTCCAACGTTCAAATAATGACCTATGTCTTTCCAAGAACCACCACGAATTACTTTCCGCTTCATTACCTCAGGCTCCCACTTTTTAGCATTGTACGTGTATTCCGGATTTATATCATCCATAAATTCATAGCTTGTTTCATCATAAGCAGATTCACACCATTCTGACACATTACCTGCCATACAATATAGACCGAAATTATTTGGATTATAAGAATAAACCTTTACTGTATAAACCCCACCGTCTTCAAAATACCTACCTCTCATCGGTTTAAAATTACCCAAGAAACAACCTGCAGCATTACGAATGTATGGACCACCCCATGGATAAGAATTCAAAGCAAGATCACCTCTGGCTGCACGTTCCCACTCAGCCTCTGTTGGAAGACGGAAATCCTCTAGATATACATCACCATTATTTACTAGATAATTATTAAGTAATTGCGTTCTCCAAACCGAAAATGCTTTTGCTTGTTTCCAAGTAATTCCAACAACAGGATAATTATCATAAGCCGGATGTGAAAAATACCTAGTCATAATTTTGTCCGCGTTAGAATATGTTAAATCGCTAACCCAACACAATGTATCTGGATAAACCGGAATTTTTTCGTGAATAATGAATCTACTTCTATCTGAGTGACCGCGATATGCATTCCACTCCATTTTACGGTTCATCCATCCCATGTCTAAATCTTTCCCTGAAATGAAACCATCTCGTTCTTTAGTGTTTCCATCAGAATAACCGATTTGCACAGAGTCCTTTGTAGCGGGGTCTGTAACTGCATTGGAACTGAAAGAATTTTGCTGAGAAAACGAACCATCTGCATTAACTTTTGAAATAGGTTGCCCTTTCTGACCAGTATATTGAGTTGGGTTGTTTTCATTAAAACGCTCATACAACAAAGCACCATCTCGAGCATCAAGTCTCTTACTGCTATTTTGTGGCTTTTCGGAAAAATCATAAGATCCAGGCGCATCGTAATAACCTATTTCACCTTTTTCGGATGCTTCTTTGAAATCAATCCAAAAATATTCGAATACTAGATTTCTAATATCGATTTGACGCTGTTTGTAATACCTCTCTTTCGCAGGATAATACATGTCAGCAAGAAGGGGCATCAATTTTGGATCCTCCCACATCCTAAAAGAGGATGGGGACTCCCAATTTAGTGACAACCAATTATTTTTAATATTTCGTGCGCTCAATTTAGGGTCAGCAACTATATTATTAGGGTCTACACCATCTTGAAAAAGTAACTCAAATATTTTTCTCCCATCACGCTCTATGTCATCAGGACCTGTAACTGGAGAATTTCCTGCCAAATCTGCGTAGCCAGTTTTATCTTCATAGATTTCGCTGAAATTTAACGTATCTTTATCGTAGTACCAATTTTTTATTTCAACCGTGGATAAGTCAATTTTGTTTGGCGTGTTGTTTGGATCAACAATTGCAAATAGTATTTCTTGATCAAAATTGATGTACTCATCTAACTGATCTCTCATCCCGCGATTAACTAATTTCTCCAAACCTATTGAATCTCTAACCCAATCAACAAACTGACGATATTCATTGTTAGAAATCTCAGTTTGATCCATATAAAAAGCAGATATAGTCACAACTTTTTGCCTTGCATCGTCGAGCTTAAACATGTCCTCATCATGAAGACCCATTGTGAAACCTCCAGCAGGAATATAAACCATTCCTGTTGGAACCTCGGGATAAAAAGGTTTTCGTCCCTGAGTGCCTATTAACTCATACGGTCGAGTATTGTTACATGAGTAAACAATAACACTTAATAAAACCAATAAAAATACTTTTCTCATTTTATTCTTTTTTGTCAATCAATCACCAAACCAACAAGCTACAGGATCTTTTAGAGTTTGATAATAACGGATTAACACTTCAAATGGTTACAATTTTATTTAACTTTTTTTTTACAACCACCTAGGATGTCTAGCTTTTTGAATCTTAGGCTCGGGCAAATAAACACAATATTTAACTAACAATTCGTGCGAACCTCTTGAAATACTTGCCAACTTATTAACTGTTATGTCATAAGAATAACCTACCGTTAAATCTTTCATTGGCTTATACCCTAGCATAAGCGCAAACGCATCTGAAGTTCTAAAAGTTAGTCCACCGTAATATTTATCATCATAAATATATCGAGCATTAATGTCTGCAGAAAATTTTATTAAATCGGTTCTGAGTAAAATATTTCCATCGATATCTCCTCCGCCAACATTTCTCATCTTATATCCTCCCATCATGTAATAGTGTCTTGCTGTTTGATAGCTTTGTGTGAGCGTCGCCCCAGCATTATTTACCGTTTGTTCTAAAAGTGACTCGGACAAATGCGTACTAGAAAATCCAACATAATAATCGTTGCCTTTAAAATATGCGCCAAAATTGAGGTCTAAATTGGTCGCCGCGAACTCTGTAGGTAATGTAGGATCATTTAAAGTAGTCGGCGGAACCCATTCAGGATTCATACCGTAATTCATTATACCTACACCAACTCCTAAGCCTAAAACACCGGCATTACCAATTTCCAACGGAAAAGAATAATTTAATAATGCATTATTTTGCCTTGCAAAACCAATTGCATCATGATACAAAGAAATCCCTAATCCCCCGGGGAAAAACCGATTTAAATTAGCCTCAACGTTCAAAATTGCAGAATTTGGGGCTCCGTTCACTTTATCCCACTGATTTCTATACAAAGTGGTAAAACAAATCCCATCATCCAAGCCAGTTGACCCTGGGTTTATACTCATTTTGTCGTACATGAAATGAGTCAACAACTTATCTTGTTGAGCATCTACTGAGGTTGAAATCAACAACAATAAAATACTTAACACCTTTGTAATCAATCGCATAGGTTTAAATTTCTTGCATTAATATTCGTTAAAATCCTTGAAAAATCACGAATTTGGGGACTAAAATATGAAAAAAATGTGGAACAAACCAAATAATGTTAAAAAAAACCTCTACTGTTGAAATCTTCATTTAACATAGAATCATTTTTTTGTTGTAAGTTTATTTTCAACTTTATTTGTTGCAAATCATGGATAAAATCATCAATTTCGAATGCTTATTTTCAGAGATTCAGCTAGGACCACTTTCAGATTCCATGCTTGCTAATTTACTCGATAATTCATATCCTGAATCTCGCATTATTTTGATTGTTGATAACAATACACACGACTATTGCTTGGATTATTTAATTGAGATTCACCCTAGATTTGAAAATGCAGAGGTTATTCTGTTGCCAAGCGGAGAGGAAAATAAGGTTATGGAAGTATGTTTCCAGGTATGGGAAGCATTTTCAGAATACAATTTCTCGAGAAACGACCTAATTATAAACTTGGGTGGCGGACTAGTTACGGATATGGGTGGATTCATTGCTTCACTTTTTAAAAGAGGACTAGACTTTATTCATGTTCCAACATCTTTACTTGGAATGGTTGATGCATCTATCGGAGGAAAAACAGGTATTGATTTAGGAAGTCACAAAAATCAATTGGGTGTTTTCAATCATCCAAAGGGAATATTTATCGATCCCAAATTTTTAGAATCTCTTCCTGCCGAAGAAATCATTTTTGGTTATGCCGAAATGCTCAAGCATGCCTTAATAAGAGACTTAGAATTATGGAATAAAATTAAATATATTACAAGCGATATTGAATTATCATCAATTGAAATATTATCTAAAAGTGTAAAAATAAAAGTTGATATAATCAACGAAGATCCTTATGAAGGAGGCCTCAGAAAAATATTGAATTTTGGACATACAATCGGACATGGAATTGAAGGCTATTATTTAGAAAAATCCAATTTAGCTCATGGTCATTGTGTTGCTCTTGGAATTTGCGCTGAATCTTATCTTTCATGGCAGAAAGGATTATTAAGCAAAGAAGAATACTTAGATATTGAAAATTGCATTCGACGTTCATTTCATTTTATTTCTATAAATGCAGAGGAGATTACTGAAATTATTAAACTCATAAGGCATGACAAGAAGAACAATAATAATAAAATCAAATGTTGTCTACTTGTAGGAATAGGCAATTGTGTATATGACCGAGAAATATCAGAGCAAGAAGTCGCCAATGCTTTGTTTCACCTGAATTTATTGGCTAGCTCTGTGAATTAATTCAACCAAAATAGTATTTTTGTATTTTAATTTCTCAATATGAAAAACTACGACGTTGTTGTTATTGGTTCGGGTCCAGGAGGATACGTAAGCGCTATTCGTTGTGCTCAATTAGGACTGACGGTTGCCATAATTGAAAAATACAACACATTAGGTGGAACATGTCTTAATGTTGGCTGTATTCCGTCTAAGGCATTGCTGGATTCTTCAGAACATTATTACAATGCAGGTCATACATTTGCTGAACATGGAATTGAACTTAAAGGATTGAAACCGAATTTGAGTCAAATGATCAAACGAAAAGATGACGTTGTAGCTCAAACTTGTTCCGGCGTTAAGTTTTTGATGGAAAAAAATAAAATTGATGTTCATTACGGACTTGGTTCTTTTAAAAATTCAAATATAATTATCGTAACCAGTGAAAATGGCACAACCGAAATTACTGGTAAAAACATTATTATCGCAACTGGTTCAAAACCAAATTATTTCCCTGGAATGGAGCCCGATAAAAAAAGAATAATTACATCCACTGAGGCTCTAAAACTCAATGAAATTCCGAAAAAATTACTGGTTATCGGAGCAGGTGTAATTGGCTTAGAATTAGGGTCTGTTTATAAAAGACTTGGCTCAGAAGTAGAGGTAATTGAATTTGCGCCCTCCCTACTTCCTACTATGGATGGAACCATATCCAAAGAATTTACAAAAATTTTGAAAAAAGACGGTTTCAAATTTCACATGGAACATCGTGTGCAGAAGGTTGTAAATAATGGAAAATCAGTCACTGTAACGGCTTTGAATAAGAAAAATGAAGCTATTGAAATTCAAGGGGATTATTGCCTAGTGGCAGTTGGTAGGAAAGCCTTTACAGAAGGATTAAGTATTGAAAATGCGGGCCTTTCAGTTAATCAACGAGGTCAGATTGAAGTGAATGACAATTTGCAAACCGCAATTCCACATATTTACGCCATTGGAGATGTTGTTAGAGGTGTTATGTTGGCTCACAAAGCAGAAGAGGAAGGTGTATTCGTTGCAGAAACGATTGCAGGACAGAAACCTCACATTAACTATAACCTCATACCTGGCGTAGTTTATACTTGGCCAGAAGTTGCCAATGTTGGAAAAACTGAGGAGGAGTTGATTACTGCGGGTAGAGAAATAAAAACTGGCTCTTTTCCAATCAAAGCATTAGGTCGGGCACGGGCAAGTATGGACACATCTGGATTAATTAAAATTATTGCAGATAAAAACACAGACGAAATTTTAGGTGTTCACATGATAGCTCCAAGAGCTGCAGACTTAATCATGGAGGCTGTAACGGCAATGGAATTTAGAGCCTCAGCTGAGGATTTAGTACGTATTTGCCATCCACATCCGACATATTCTGAAGCCATGAAAGAAGCTGCTATGGATGCTACCGCCTCGAGGGCAATGCACATTTAATCAATCATAACCTCAATTGCAACTTCATTTCGCCGGTTGACAAAATCCCACGGAGCGTTGTACCCCATATACATAAAAGAACCCTTAGTCTTAATTTTGTTTTTTACAAGCACAGCCTGCAGTTCTTTACAGTGTTTTTTAATTTTTTCGTCAGAAGAATATCCCCCGTACTTGATAACTGCTAATGTTTTTGATTCCTCTTCAACAATTTGAACATTTTTTGAACTCGGGTTAGGTAACTCGCCCTTAGCATATTTTTTGGGCATAACAAAGTACATTGTTGCTGAGTCTCCCATATTCATTACAACCGGAGCTGTCATGGCAATTTTTTCGTTTTTTTCGTTGCCACCAAAAATATAATTGGCTATGGTTCTGAATCCGTTACTACCTTGATTTTCAAATGAATTATCATTTAAACTAGTCTTTGCAACAATCATCTTCGGATACAAACGAATTTCCACTTCGTCAATCGTTTTTAAAAGCTTATAATCTGGTGTTTCGATATTATTAGACCTGAAGGACATTACGATAAAAGTAATTCCAATTAATACAACAATTGATACGGATACCCAAATAAATTTATTCATTGTGTTCGTTTATTGATGAAACAAACAAGAAGAACAAAGGTTCAATTAAAATTAGCCCATATTGTGAAAAGAGGAGAAATCCTTTTATTCAATTTTCCCTACATCATCCAAACGGAAGAAACGAAAATGTTCACCATCCCATTGGGCAGCTACCTCGGCTTGATTGTAATTCATTGCATAGCAGTCAGCCAAAAGATAATAAAAAACAGAAATGGGACTTCCATTTTCATCCACTTCTGCTTCCAATGGATCAGTTGTTTCATTATCCATGTTGATGGAAAATAGCATAGGGTCATCTAAGCAATACTTCGTAATAGTTGATGGCATCAAACCTGCTTTAAAATAAACCGGATAAAGCTGAAAATCTGCAGTATCATAACTAGAAATTTCTTTTTGTATAGGTTCTCCTTCATTCTGATAATAAAAGTCAAATTCTTTGCTTAACCATCTATTTGCTTTTTCTGGAAACACCTCATGAAGTGAACCAAATATACCATTTTGTGAAAGGATATTGATACCGTTATCTGAAATTTCGTCCAACTCAATTAATTTACCGAGCATTTCGTTAAATTCCTCATCCGCAATAAATAACGGAGAAATGAAATACTCCTTTGCTTTAGTAAAATCTTTAGACAAAAGAAGAGAATGTAAATTTCTTAAGTCATTGATAAATTGTTCTTGATCAGCACTTTGACTGAAAGTTGTTAAAGAGGCAAAAACCAATACTAGAATTAAAAATATTTTTTTCATGGAAAGAAATTATTAAATCAAATTCTACAACTCAAACATTGCTGATAACATTCCACTCGAAGTCCCAGAATATTTTACTTGAATAGCTACCTTACTGCCTTTTGCAATATTCTTCAAAGCTTCCAAATGTATTTCAGAAATTTCGCTACCGGTTCCTTCAAGCGTCCCTTTTAATCCTGAAACTGAAATGGTATAGCTCGTAACAGTAAAGCTGCCCTTTGAAGAATTAAAAGGTACATTATCACCATACCCGACTTTCAGATTTGTTGAAAAAGTACTAACCAAACTCCCTTCCTCATTATCGCCCCAAAGTAAGGTTGGTTTAGGCGCTTTTTTTACAACAAATGTTTTAGACCCTAGTGGCACTTCTTTCCCTTTCAACGTAACCCCAGTGCATTGAACAGTCACTGATTTACCCGCTGTTCCAGGAGGGGCAATATATGGATTTGGAACACTCAATTTTACTTCCTTGTAACCAATTGCCTGCGCATTAATTTCAATAGGAATTCCCTCATAAAAAACCTGCATTTCAGGAGTTTCAATAACTCCTTCTTTAGAATTAAAATCACTTTGGGAATAAGAAAGTATTGAAATTGACAAAAAACAGACAAAAAATATTTTTTTCATAAATGCTTATTAAAGATTAATTGAAAATTGCGCTAACGGTACCTGATCCTGATCCAGTATATTGAACTTGTATTGTTATTTTAGATCCTTCCTTAAGCCCTTTTAAAATAGCAAGATGGTCAGAAGAAATAGTTGAGCCTGCCCCACTCAATACAGTACTTAGTCCTTCAGCAGTAATATAATATTGGTTTATTGAAAAATAACCTTTAGAAGGGTTAAAAGGAACTGCATTTCCATATCTACACATTAGTGCACCACCGCTTTTGGTTGCCCTTTCTCCACTTGAAATACCATTCCAGACTAATTCTGGTTTTGGAGCTTTTTTGACCAAGAATTTTTTAGATCCCAAGGAAACTTCCTTACCTTTTGAATCCGTTCCTGTTAGAGTAATAATTATGGTTTGACCCGCCGTTCCTTGTGCAGCAGTATATGGAGAAGGAACGCTCATGGTAACTTTTTTATAGTCGCCATTGGCAGAAGCTTTTAACTCAATTGGAATGCCTTCATAAAGGACTTGTAAACAAGGTGTTTCAATAGTTGCTTCTTTCTCAGCTTTTTGCGATTGTATTGAAAAGGAAGTCAAGACAACTCCTAAAATTAACATGGTTTTTTTCATGAAATCTAAATTTATTTAGTTTGAAAAATAATTTATGTTTATAACGCTTTATTAAAAATGAGGAACATCAGTGTATTCCATTTCCATAGTGTTAATATCTTTAATCTGTCTTAAAAAGTGAAATTTCTTCTGAAGCTTCTTTACATCCGTTGCTTCAATCACCTCACCTTGTTTATCAACATCATTCATTAAAATTGCTTGCACCCAAGGTTGATTGATGAGTATGTTAGATTGAATTTTAGGGAGTTTTGACAATAAATCTGCATAAACAGGTGTTTCAATAATTAAGGTAGGTTTAGATTGTCCAGGCATCTGTTGTGCAAATCCTAAATGAGTAGGTTTAGAAACTGTTACACCAAACACTGGATCTGTAACAAATTGATTAATTATAAATAAATCAGTAATTCCTTTGTATTGACTGTAATTTATTTGTCTGGTTTGATAGATAACAGGGCATGGATCCATGGTTCCGGGGATTAGCTCTGCCTCCTCTGGGTTCATAGTTTCATTTTTAGAATCAAAGAATTCCATTTCAAATCTATCTCCGATTTTTATCTCTGTTGAAAATCCTTTTCTAACATAAATAGGTAAGGGATTTCCATCAGCATCCATTCCATTTGTTTTTTCAAAAGGCCCGGAAATATCTTCAGTTCTAAATATGCTTTTTTCATCTTTTTTGCCTTTTGGATCACAATACTCTGCGAAATAGTCTAAACTATTACTATTGAGATATGGAAATGTCGCCCAATTGTTTTGCTTTATAATGCTCACTAATGAATTTGGATTTTCTGTATCAAATAGACTTGCATTTGTTTTATCATTTTTGATGTGTGTTGTCGGAGCAAAAAACATATTATTGTAGGTCTTTTGATTCAAATAAAGCAGGTCTTTTATTTTCATGGAAAAGACTATATCTAAAGTATCCGAAATTCCCAATTTTCGACCAAAACTAAACCTGCTAGGAACTATCTCTAACATACCTGTCGAGAGATTCAATAATGAATCATAGCGAATTACAATTTGTGATATATTATCAGTACTGTAAATTGGATTAAATTCTTGAACAAAATATGTTTGAATACGAGGGCTACCAAATGAATCTTTTTCAGCATCGTTTTGATCCATAGTTTCTGTTGCTGGATCAAAAGTTTCTACGTCGTATCTGTTACCATATTTTATATATCCTTTAATAGAGTCGTATGGGGCGCCTTTTTTTACATAAACACTTAATACATTTCCCATTTCATCCATACCATTCGTTTTTTCTTGTGGGCCTGACAAGGTATAAGTACAACCAAAACCACTAGGTAATTTATTATTAAATCTGATTCGTAAATCAAATTCCTTAATTCCGCTTGTTACAAATGCTGAACCAATAAATTCAGATTCAAGGTTTCGAATTTTTTGTTCATTAAAAATTCCTGCACCCGGATCTTTGAAAGAAAAATAATTATTATTCACCAACCCAATCAAACTATTGGGATCATTCGGGTCAAAAAATGCTTTGTTTGCTGGCGTATTATTCAAAACAACATACTTGGCACCGGGCATTTCAGTATTTTGAGAAGTAAATGTTCGAGTAATATTTGGGAATATTCCTAACTCTGGATTGAAAACACCATTGTGTGAGGCTGTTATTTCATAACTCACACCTTCCGGGAGATATCGTAAGAAACTCGTTACTTCTTGTGAAAGTTGATTTCCTGAACCATTAAGGTATTTACTGGCTGCTGGGCAACTGAATGACCAAGATTCCACAGCGTATGAATTGCTGAAAACTTGTTGGTCATAGGTGGATGGATCATAGCCTGAAGCGTATTGCGTATAATACCCATAACCAACACTTAAAGTATTTCCTGAAATTGTTAATTCATCTAAGGCAGGAACATCTAATGTGCGAATTTGAATCTCTTTGAGTAGCTTCATTTTTGATTTCTTCGCAGAATAGATTTGTAATATGGCATTTTCATCAGAAGTTTGAATGGAATAACTTCCCGGCTCTGCATTGGGCGTAACCGTAGCATTAGTAGAAGTCAACTTCAAGGTTTTGTTTTTCAACGAAACCAATTTCACCTCACAAGGAACATTCTTGTAAATGGCCGTTTGCCCTTGAGCTGTTGAAACCAACACTTGATATCCCTTACCGGAATCATACACATTCCACTGCGCTTGCATTTGAAAGCAAAAAAGAAGACTTACTGAGAAGATTAAGAAACGTTTCATATTAAATATTTAAAAAAGGTTCGTAAATGTATAAAATTTTTTAATCCCTCAACGAAACTTTTGAACGAAGATGCCCAACCGCTGTGGCACGTGCATTTAAAATTTCAGATTGTAAGGTAGTTAAGGATGCTAGCGCTGCAACAAGGGGAGAGTGATCAAATGTTTTTCCAATCCAATGAACGTTTTTCACATCATTCACTTCCTCAAAGCGCTCTTGTTTAGTTAACTCCATATACACTTGCTTTATAACCCCCATATCCTCTTCGCTTATTTTGGATTTGGCTAGCATTGCTGTTATTTGCTTTTCAAGATCCTCACTATCTTTGAACATATTAATTGAGGTGGATTTCAAAGAATACCTCAGTTCTCCGATTCCTTTTCCTGTCAATGAGTCAATTTTCTCGTGAGAGGATGCCAGAGTTTCAACAATATTAGCACGGTAATCCGTGAGCATCTTCCATAGTTTCATGCCATCTTTTGAAGGATCAGGATTACTTATTTCCTCCCCGATAATTTCATGCATGGGAACGTCGTATTGATCTTTAGCAATTATTGCAATAGCGTTTATTCTACTTGGACGAAGAGGATCTTTCTTGTCGTATTTTTTCCAAATAATGGTTTCCTTGTCCAGGTTTTTTTCAATAACAACCATCTCACCACTTTTCTCTATGATGTTCATTTTGATTTTATCAATAAATTCAATCAGCTGAGCCGTTTGTTTGTCAATTGAATCGATTTTATCACTGTAATATTTGATTTTAGCAGCCTTTGACTTGTTCGATTCCTTATTTGATGCATAGCCCGCTTGCAGTTCATTTTTGAAGGAGTTGCCTCTATCCAAATGAACAATGGATGATTTTTGAACATTATCTTCAATTGCGACAAATGAATCTAAAATACTCTTTGATACGCTCAATCCTAAAAACATCGTCATCAATAAAATAGGAACAAACAAAGATTTTAACATAAAACCTGCGTTTAGAATTGAGCTAGACTTCTCAGAATTTTTCCAAAGGATAGCAAGCGAAACTATACCAATAGACATAGAAATAAAATTAACCATTTGGATGAATTCACCTCCGGGCCAATGCATTATTTTAAATAAAATTGCCATAGATAAAGTATAACCGCCTAAACCAGCCAAAATACGAGCTATTTTATTTTGACTAGTACCAAATCCCTTGAAAACAGATATTAATATTGCTATAGGAAAAAACAAAAATAATGCAGCTGTTAAAAGAATTCCTGAACCTGGCCAATGCATGATTTTGAAAAGACTTCCATAACCAAAGGTTAATAATCCAATAGAGGTAATTAAATTAATCATCCAAGACCCATTCTTGTCTTTAATGTCAATAACGAATTGAATAATCAAAAATAATGGTAGAGCAAGACCTAACCCTGCCGCAAGAATAAGGCCTCCGCCTGGAATTCTTATCCCTATTACAAAACAAGAGGCTATTGCCAATCCACCAATAAACGCATTTATATTTTTCATAATTATGTTATTTGAAGGTTAGATAGACTTAATAAATCTCCAGTCAAACATGTTTGTCGGATGGATTTCAATGTTATTCATAATTTCAAAATATGTTTCGGTTACATGAAAGATTTGAAAAAATGAATCAAGATTAATTAAATTGAATATTTTAATCAACTATTTAATCATTTTTTAAACTTTTTTAATTCCTTATTGTTTCGCTTTCAACAGTTTGGATATTTCAACAAATGGCTGAATACAAAATCAAAGATTTAGAAGTACTTTCCGGAGTGAAAGCTCATACTATTCGAATTTGGGAAAAGCGTTACAACTTGCTCACCCCAGAACGAACAGATACCCAAATACGGCTTTACACGGACGAAGATTTAGTAATTTTATTGAATGTTTGCCTTTTGTACAAGCATGGTGTAAAAATTTCGCACATCGCAAATATGAGCTTTCCTCAAATTCAATCCAAAGTATATGAAATTCAAGAATTGCACAAGACAGAAGACAGTTACGAACAATTTATATTGGCTTTATTGAATTTAGACGAAAAGTTATTTGGTGCAACACTGGGAGCTTTAATTGAAGACGTAGGATTGAGTGATACTTTTACAAAACATTTAGTTCCATTTCTGGACCGAATAGGCGTCATGTGGTTAGTAGGATCAATAAATCCGGCACAAGAGCATTTTATATCGAATTTAATTCGTCAAAAAGTGATTTCAGAAATTGATAAATTACCAATACCGGAATCGCATACAGATTCTGTAATGCTATACCTTCCTGAACATGAATGGCATGAAATCAGTTTGCTTTTTTATCAATTTATATTAAGGTCGAAAAATATCCCTACTATATATTTAGGACAAAGCTTACCGTATGATTCGTTAATTTTGTGCGTCAGGCAATTGAAGCCTAAGGCATTGGTTACCTCATGGTTAACGGCGGTTGAAGAAAAATTTATGGAGAATTATTTTAAACAACTCAAAGACGATGTAGAACAAATCCCTATTTACGCTGGCGGCTATCAAATAAAAACGAATTCAGAAAAAATAAAACATTTGGTAACGGAAATAGAGGATATTCATACTCTTCATGGACACTTCTAAAATTTTTGAAAAAAAATAAAAAAATATACTTGATTAAAATAAAATCATTATATTTGATTAAATATTCGTCAAATTTTAATTTAATTTTTAACTATGTCACAATTAAAAGCTGGAGATAAAGCTCCTATATTTAAAGGAATTGATCAGAATGGAAATAGTGTTGAATTAACTCAATTTTCAGGTAAAAAAATTGCCCTCTATTTTTATCCCAAAGACGATACTCCTGGTTGTACTGCGCAAGCCTGTAATTTGCGAGACAATTTCTCTGAGCTAAAAGAGAAAGGAATTGAGGTAATTGGCGTTAGTACCGATTCCATGAAGAGTCACTCTAAATTTGTAGATAAATTTCAATTGAATTTCCCGTTAATTGCCGATGAAGATAAAGAAATTGTCAATCAATACGGCGTTTGGGGATTGAAAAAATTCATGGGAAGAGAATATATGGGTACAGCTCGGACGACTTTCCTAATTAACGAACATGGATTGATCGAATCAATCATTACAAAACCAAAAACAAACGCTCACGCGGAAGAAATCATAGCAATTTTTAAATAATTTAGAACAACGTAAATAGATTACGTACAAGCTGAAATAACTTTGTCTCATTAATAATCAAAATCAACGATATGTCAAAAGAAGTTAACTTAGAAAAATTAAAAGCCTTGCAGCTTACGATGGAGAAATTAGATAAAACCTTCGGAAAAGGTTCCGTCATGAAATTAGGAGATAGCCCAGTTGAAAAAGTTGAGGTTATACCAACCGGTTCAGTTTCATTAGATTTAGCATTAGGAATAAACGGATATCCTAAAGGAAGAGTAGTTGAAATCTACGGACCTGAATCTTCTGGTAAAACAACGCTAGCGATTCATGCTATTGCAGAAGTGCAAAAGCAAGGAGGAATTGCTGCGTTTATTGATGCGGAACATGCTTTTGATCAATTCTACGCACAGAAACTAGGAGTTGATGTAGCAAATCTCTTAATTTCACAACCAGATAATGGTGAACAAGCGTTGGAAATTGCAGATAATTTAATTCGATCTGGTGCTATTGATTTAATCATTATCGATTCAGTTGCAGCATTGACCCCTAAAGCAGAAATTGAAGGTGAAATGGGAGATTCTCAAATGGGACTACAAGCTCGTTTAATGTCAAAAGCTCTACGAAAATTAACTTCCTCGATTAATAAAGCAGGATGTTGTTGTATATTCATTAATCAATTGCGTGATAAAATCGGTGTGATGTTCGGAAATCCAGAAACAACAACCGGTGGTAACGCATTAAAATTCTACTCTTCAATTAGAATTGATATTCGTAAGGCCACTCAAATAAAAGATGGAGAAGAAATCATCGGAAATCGTGTGAAAGTTAAGGTTGTTAAAAACAAAGTGGCTCCTCCATTTAGGAAAGCTGAGTTTGATATTCTTTACGGTGAAGGAATTTCAAAAATAGGAGAAATTATAGATCTTGGTGTTGATTTGAACATCCTCAAAAAAAGTGGTTCTTGGTTCTCTTATGGAGAAACGCGACTTGGTCAAGGAAGAGATGCAATTAAATCAATATTAGCCGATAATTTAGAATTATTAGAAGAATTAGAAGGTAAGATTAAAGACGCTCTTGGGAAGTCTGATTCAGCAGGTTTGGACTTACAAGACTAATGTATATCGTTTGGTTGAAAAGTCACCTCGGAGGTGACTTTTTTGTTTCAACCGGTTTTGATTTTTAGTTAAATAACTCCGTCATTACATTACCATTCCTTTTGTTTGGAAGATGAAACAATTCGGAAACAGTAGCATGAATATCAATCATAGAACGGGGAACAGACAAACTCCGATTGGCGACAAAATCTGGTCCAGAAGCATATAAAAATATATGTCTGCATCCATCACAATTATCCCCATGACTAACATAATCCGTTGTATGGCGACCATGATCGTTTGTTACAATAAGTGTAGTTTTTCCCGCCATTTGTTCATCCTGTTGAATGTACTTCCAAAGAGAATAAATATACTGATCACATTTCGAAATGGAACTCAAATAATTAGACCATTGACCAGCATGTCCATAGACATCAGGGTCTTTGAAATTTATTAATAACAAGTGAGGATGATGTTTGCCTATTACTTTTATACTTCTTTCAAACGTAATGGAATCAGACCGATAACCGGATCCGAGTCCAGAAATGCCACAATCAGAATTCGGCTGATATATATTATTCCAACTTGCTTGTTTTGTATTGGCAAGCACTTCCAATTTGTCCTTACTTGCAATAATCCATGCATCATTAGATTCACTGCCATTTTGTTTTATCCAATCTTGGAATATTGAATGAAAAGTCGGTAATTCAGAGCCACCATTATTGATATTATCCTCATAATATCCTGTGGTAATAGCCACATGACCACTCGTTGTATTTGTAATGCCATTGTTGTAAAAAGAATGATTTACAACACCAATAGATTTCATGGAATCAGCAAGACATCTTATGAATTGATGAGTAGAATCACCAAAAGTTTCTGAATAACGAGCGCCATCCATTACAACAATTACTAGATATTCGGTCTTGTATGACTTTACAGGAACTTTATCAGTTCTACAAGCCAAGACTACGAAGGCAACCACAAGAAATAAGTTGAACTTATTCACGATAACATATACAGACAATAATTTCTAAACGAAAGAAATAATATTTTTTTATAATCCCAATAAAACTTCCATTGGATCCTTTGATCCAAAAATCATTCTTTCAGGGTTTTCTAGCATTTCTTTCACTTTCACGAGGAAACCAACTGATTCTTTTCCATCAATAATTCTATGGTCATAAGAAAGTGCCACATACATAATAGGACGGATTTCAACTTTTCCTTGAATAGCAACAGGACGTTCAACCACATTATGCATTCCTAAAATAGCAGATTGAGGTGGATTAATTATTGGTGTGGACAACATAGAACCGAATACTCCACCATTAGTAATCGTAAATGTTCCACCAGTCATATCATCTGGAGTAATTTTTCCATCACGAGCTTTGACGGCTAAACGCTTAATTTCTCTTTCAATTTCAGCCAATGACATTTGTTCTGCATTTCGAACAACAGGAACCATCAAACCTTTAGGAGAAGAAACTGCAATGCCAATATCAGCATAATCATGAAAAACCATTTCTTGTCCATCAATTTGTGCATTTACCGCTGGAAATAACTTCAAAGCTTCGGTAACTGCTTTTGTGAAAAAGGACATAAAACCCAAATTCACTTCATGATGTTTTGAGAAAGCGTCTTTGTATTTTGAACGAATATCCATAATTGGCTTCATGTCCACTTCGTTAAAAGTAGTCAACATAGCCGTTTCGTTCTTTACAGAAACTAGTCTCTCAGCAATTTTACGACGTAACATCGACATTTTCTCACGGTTCTGATTTCGTGTTCCACCCCAACCTTGAGCAGCTTGCGAAGAAAAACCAGCCGACATAGCATTAACAACATCTTGTTTGGTGATTCTTCCATCTTTTCCTGTACCAGAAATTTGATTTGTTGAAATTCCATTTTCACTCATTATTTTGGCTGCTGCAGGCGATGGAATACCTGAAGCATAAGAAACTTCTTTTTTAACAGGATCCGGATTTGGAGTAACTGTTTTCGTTTCTACAACTTGAGCTGCAGGAGCCTTAACTTCCTCAGTTTTGGATTCAACTTTAGAACTAGCCAAACCTTCCGGCTTTGCTGCAGATGTATCGATTAAACAAACTACTTGACCAACTTTAACAACATCACCTTCGGCTGCTTTCAATGTAATGGATCCACTAGCCTCAGCAGGTAACTCAAGAGTAGCTTTATCTGAATCGACTTCTGCAATTACCTGATCTTTTTCAACATAATCGCCATCTGATACTGACCAAGTTGCGATTTCAACCTCTGATATTGATTCTCCCGGGCTGGGAACTTTCATTTCAAGTACTGACATGTTCTATTTTTTCAATAATTAATTAACAGGAACATTCGCATAGCTAAACAATTGGCTATACAATTTTTCCAACCTTTTCTCATGTAATTTTTTTGATCCTTCCGCTGAGGCTGCTGATGCAGGTCTGCAAACACCAATCAAATGAATTTGACGCAAATTCATGGCCATATAACTCCATGCGCCCATGTTTGCTGGTTCTTCCTGCGCCCACAGAATATTCTTAGCATTTTTATATTTCGATATAACTGTATCAATTTGATTTTGAGGCAAAGGATACAATTGCTCAATACGAACAAAAGCGTAAGATTCAATACCCAAAGCTTGTGCTTTTTCTTTCATTTCGTAATAAAACTTCCCTGAACACAACACCAATGTTTCTACTTTTTTAGCATCTGCTGTTGGATCATCTAAAACTTCTGAAAAAGAGCCAGTTGCCATATCTTGTAAACTAGAAGTAGCTGCTGGATATCGTAATAACATTTTTGGAGAAAAAACGATTAATGGCTTACGAAACTCTCGTTTAAGTTGCCTTCTTAACAAATGAAAATGATTAGCAGGAGTAGATGTGTTAACCACCTGCATGTTATAGTCCGCGCATTGTTGTAGGAAACGCTCCATGCGACCACTTGAGTGCTCTGCCCCCTGACCTTCGTAACCATGAGGTAGCAACATAACAAGTCCACTTTGTGTCGCCCATTTATCTTCACCTGCGGAAATAAATTGATCGACCATAATCTGTGCTCCATTGAAAAAATCTCCAAATTGAGCTTCCCAAATTGTTAACCCATTAGGCGTTGCCAACGAGTAACCATATTCAAAGCCAAGAACACCGTATTCAGATAATAAAGAATTATACACCTCAAATTTTGCCTGTTTATCAGAGAGTAAATTAAGTGTAATCACTTCTTCTTCTGTATCTTCTGTTTTAACCACAGCGTGACGGTGAGAAAATGTGCCTCGCTCAACATCTTGTCCCGAAACACGAACAGGATGCCCTTCTTCCAACAGGGTCGCATAAGCAAGCATTTCAGCAGATCCCCAGTCCAATTTATCTGTTTTTATTGAATTCAAACGATCCTCAAATATTTTAGCGATTTTTCTAAAATACTTTTTTCCTTCGGGAAGTGTAGAAAGTTTGATTCCGATATCCAATAATTTCTTTTTGTCGTAACCAGTTTTTGGTGACGCATCAAAATCTTCTGGTTTGCTATGTCTGTATCCTTCCCATGCATGACTAAGAAAATCATATACGAGAGCCTTGTCTTGTTTGCGTGCAATCTCAAATTCAGATTCCAAAAACGCATTGTATTCCTCCTCAATTTTAGTGGCATCATCTTTTGACAAGACACCTTCACTTTCCAACTGTTTAAAATAAATATCACGAGGGTTGGGGTGTTTCGCAATAATATTATACAAACTAGGCTGTGTGAATTTTGGTTCATCGCCCTCATTGTGACCATATTTGCGATAACAAAGTAAATCGATAAAGACATCACGATTAAATTGCTGTCTATATTCAATGGCTATTTCCATTGCTTGAACGACTGCTTCAACATCATCACCATTCACATGAAAAACTGGACAAAGAGTTGTTTTCGCAACATCCGTACAATATGTAGAGGACCTTGCATCCAAATAGTTTGTAGTAAATCCAACTTGGTTATTAACAACAATATGAACTGTACCTCCTGCTCTATAGCCATCCAGTTGCGCCATTTGGATGGTCTCATATACAATTCCTTGACCCGCAACGGCAGCATCACCATGAATTAAAACGGGACAAATTTTATTTTCATCTTTCAGTTCGTGATCAACTTTTGCTCTTGCGATACCCTCAACCACCGTATTTACTGCTTCTAGATGCGAAGGGTTGGGTGATAAAGTCAAACCGATTCTTCTACCATTTTCAAGTGTAACGTATGAAGTAAAACCTTGGTGATATTTAACATCTCCATCAAAAGTAGATTCAAAATCAAATTCTTTTCCTTCAAATTCAGAAAAAATATCTTTCGGGCGTTTTTCAAAAATGTTTGTTAAAGTATTTAATCGACCTCTGTGAGCCATACCCATAACATAATACTCTACTCCTAGCTCAGATCCTCTCTTTACTAAAATATCTAATGCAGGAATTAATGCTTCACCACCCTCAACAGAAAATCGCTTTTGACCAACGAATTTTTTTCCTAAAAAAGCTTCAAATGAAGATGCCTGATTTAATTTTTTAAAAATATCGATTTTTCGTGTTTTGTCGATAATCGGGCGATTTTTTAACTCGATTTTGTTTTTTATCCAATCAACCCGCTCAGGATCACGAATGTAGACATACTCTATACCAATGGACTGGCAATAAGTAGATTCCAAATGATTAATGATTTCCCTAAGTGTACTAGGGCCAATTCCAATAATTTCACCCGCTTGAAAAACTATGTCCAAATCAGCATCCTTCAATTCAAAATTCTCGATTTCCAAAGTAGGAGAATATTGTCTTCTCTCCCGAACTGGATTTGTCTTTGTAAACAAATGCCCCCTTGTTCTATAACCGTTTATTAAATTTATTACTCGAAATTCATTCAAATAAGTCTCGGGGATTTGACCTTTATCTTCATAATTAGTTCGAGCAAAATCAAAACCTTCGAAAAATTTTTGCCATCCAATATCCACATTATCAGGACTTTGACTGTATTGTTTGTATAAATAATCTATAGCAGAAACGTCTGCATTACCTATGTATGTAGATTTGTCCATTTTTGAGTACTCTAAGTAAGCAAATTTACAGAATATTAATAGAATAATAAGAAACAAGGATAAAAAAGTAATTTAAGAAATTCTATTTAAATTCATTTTAGCTTACAACAGAGTCGTAAAATAATTAATTTTAGTTTTGATGCAACTTTAGAAGAATAATATGAGTCATACAATTGAGATGAGGGAAGACTCCGTTTTGGTAGCAGCCTGTTTAAAGGGTGATCCTCGTGCTCAAAAAGCGTTGTTTGAAAAGTTTGCGCCTAAAATGTTTGCAGTGTGCCTTCGATATATGAATTCACATGACCAAGCTCAAGACACCTTGCAAGACGGATTCATTAAAGTTTTTTCTAAACTGAGTGATTTCAAAAATGAAGGAGTTTTAGAAGGTTGGATTCGAAGAATTATGGTAAACACCTGTTTAGATGCGATTCGGAAGAATGAGAAAACGAAATTTGATGTATCAATTTCAGATATTGAATATCAATTGGATTTTACGGATTACGGAATGCAGAATTTGGAAGTAGAAGAATTAATGCAGATGATAAAATCCATGCCTAATGGATATCGAGTTGTATTTAATCTATTTGCCATAGAGGGTTATTCACACAAAGAAATTGGAGAAAAACTCGGAATAAATGAGAATACTTCAAAATCGCAATATTTGAGAGCGCGGGCTTTTTTAAGAGAACGATTAGAAAAAATTGAATGGAAGGAAAAGACTCTATAAAAGAACTGTTTAGTCAGAAACTTGGAAATCATGAGGTTCCCGTTAGTCCTGAACTATGGTCGTCTGTTTCATCGCAGATATCAACAATAGGAGGTTCTAATACCATCGGATTGAGCACGCTTTCAAAAATAATTATTGGTTCATCTATCGCTGCTTCTATTGTTGTTAGTTCTTATTTCTTGATCAAAAATTCTGACGATTCTGACAACAAAATCAAAACAAAGGAAAACACTTCCAATAAACCAGTTAAAGTAATTCGTCAAGAAAACGAGCAAAATAAATCGAACTCGATTATAGAAAAACGGATCGATATTCGGGATAACAATACGAATTCTGTACTAAGCTCGATAGTAAAAAATGATATTGAATTGACTACGAAAAATGAACTGGAATCAATTACTATATCTGAGAATTCAACAATGCAAGAGGATAAAAATGTTGCTTCGTCTTCGTCTGAAATCAAAGACTCGCATAATCCAAGTCCAACAGATTATCAAAAGGAAGAAAATGTTATGACTGAAAACGTTCAAAATCAGATAACTAATTCAAACTTTAATACCTCATCAACTGTAGAAACAAATTGTCCTCCAAAATCTAGTGAAATTATAGTCAATCTTCCTAATGTTTTTACACCAAATGGTGATGGAAAAAATGATTATTTGGAAATTGAAACAAAAAACATTGAAGACTTCAGTATTGTCGTACTTAATGAGAAAGGGCAATCTGTATTTCAGTCAAGTGATATTGAATTCAAATGGGACGGACGAATGCCAAACGGTGATTTGGTAGAATCGGGTACATTCGTTTATTACATTACGGGAAAAGACTTTGAAGGGAAATTAATAACCAGATATAGTCGCTTGACTGTAAAATATTAATCAGATATCATTTAAACTTAATAATTCCTTAAGTCTTACTCCTTTTTCGGTATGTTCAACTGTACAACATTCATTCATGCAATCGTGTTGAAAAAATAATATAAACTCTTCATCCGCAGCGCGATTTAAGAATGCTTCTTTTTCTGAAAGTGTAATTAATGGCCTCGTATCATAGCCCATAACATAAGGTAACGGAATATGCCCCACACTTGGAAGTAAATCAGCCATAAAAACAATCGTTCTTCCCTTATAGTTTATGTGTGGAATCATCATGCTTTCAGTATGACCATCTACAAACAAAACATCTAAATCAGGAAAACAACCTCTTGTAAAATTATCTTTTCGCTCCAAATACCTCAACTGTCCACTTTCTTGAATGGGAAGAATATTTTCCGAAAGAAATGAGGCTTTTTCGCGCGGATTTGGCTTCGTAGCCCATTCCCAATGATTTTCGGTACTCCAATACGTTGCATTCTCGAAAGCAGGGCGATAACCAGATTTGGATTCATTCCATTCAATACTTCCTCCACAATGATCAAAATGTAAATGCGTTAAAAAAACATCTGTTATATCATTTTTTGAAAAGCCCAGTTTGTTTAAATTTCCTTCTAATGAATCATTTCCATGAAGATAATAATGTGAAAAGAATTTATCTGATTGTTTATTTCCGATTCCAGTATCTATCAATATTAATTTATTGCCTTCCTCTATCAATAGGGATCTCATCGCCCAAGTACACATATTGTATTCATCAGCTGGATTTGTCTTTTGCCAAATTGTTTTGGGTACAACTCCAAACATAGCTCCTCCATCTAACTTAAAAAACCCAGTATTTATTGAGTGTAATTTCATTTTTATATAAATTAAAAAAGGCCAACAGATGTTAGCCTTTCGTTAAAAAAACAGTTCAATTATTTAACGTAAACTTTCTTTGATAATTTACCTTGATTTGTTTCCAAAGACACGAAATAAATCCCAGTTTGCATTCCTGTATAACTAATTTTAGCCTGAATATCATCTACTTGTGCTGTTTGAATTTTTTTACCTCCCAAATCATAAATCACAAGTTCAGAACCAATTAGATCTGGGGTTACATTGACAGTAATACCTTCCAAATATTGATTGAAAGTTACTTTATTTTCTAATGCCTGAAGAGCAATTATTGAAGCTCCAGGCATGTCTCCCGCATTAATAGATTGATCAGGATCACCATTGTATGCATAATCATGAATTGTTAATATCAAGCTATCAACATTGCTTGTATCTAAACTTAAACGAACCCAACCATAATGTATATTTCCTCCAGCTGAGAATTTCATACCCATGAATTTTTCACTAACACCCAGGAACTCTCCCTGATTGATGTTATAATTGAAACTAAATGCAGGTATCGTCACTGTACCTTTAACACCCAATGCAGCTTGTTGTGAACTAAAGTTATTTGCAGCAGCAATGCCATCTCCAGAATTCAATGCAGAAACACCAAATGTACTACTTGAGCCAATTATTTGACCTTGAACTCCACCAAGAGGCCCAGGTTGAACACCGGCTTGAGAACCATTGTAAACAAATGTAAATGGAATTCCATTATAAGTAGAGGAACCTGATCCATTAAATGAAGCCACCTGAAAAGTCATATCTACACCGGTATCGTTATTGAAATCCATTTCAAAAGGACCAGATGTTTTATTCAAAATAACATCTGGGTTTACATCCGTGTATTGAATATTCTGACCAAAAGCTACATTTCCTATAATAATTGAGCTTGCTGCTGTTGTATAAGCAGTCAACTGTTTCGGTAGTTTTCTTTTCATTATGAATTGATTAATGTTAAATATTATTTCAAATATAAAAAAATTTCGTTCACTTACGAAAATATAAATAGTAATAATACCAAACAAAAAAGGGTGATCAACGACCACCCTTTCAAATTATTTTATGTTAATTACTTAACGTAAACTCTTTTGTTAACAGAACCAGCATCAAAAGAAGCTACTACAGTGTAGATTCCAGAATCAATTCCTTCAAAAGAAATTTTAGTATTTACGTCGCTAATAGCAACGGTCTTAACTATTTGACCTGCAACACTAACTAAATTAATTTTACCACCGATTAAATCTGGAGTAACATTAATTGTAGCATCATTTAATGTAGTTTTGATAGTCACTTTATCTTCAACAGCAACATTTTCTAGACCTGCAGTTTGACATGTATTTACAGCAGCATCTGGTGTAGCATTAAATCCGTATTCTTTCACAGTGATAGTAGTTGCATCAGCAGCTACAGATAATTTAACCCATCCATAATGAGTGTTAGCACCTACTGTAAACTTAACACCTAAGTTTTTATCTGTTGCACCAAGAAAAGGAGTTCCTTGAGATGAAAAAGGAACTGAACCATTAATTAAAGCAGCATAACCTAAATTACCGTATGAACCTGTTCCAAAGATAGATGCCGAAGAAACTGGAACACCACAGTCTAAAGGAGCCGCTGCGGTAACAGTATCTGTTGTTGTAACGATTTGTCCCGCATAAGGGAAAACGTAAGCGAAAGCACCCACATAAGTAAAAGATGCGGTTCCAGCGTCTTGCAAATGAGCAACAGCAACAGCTAAATCTGGAGTAGCGTCATTATTAAAATCCAATGAGTAAGGAGTTAATGAATCAACCACAACGTCAGGGTTAACGTCCGTGTAATTAACTTGTGCGTTAACTGCACTTCCAGCAACTACAGCCCCAGCAAAAGCAGTATAACTAGCAATTTTTGATTTGTTTAAAGGAGTATTCTTTTTCATAAGCTTATAAAATTTAGGTAAAAATAATACAAAATATTTAATTATTTCAATAATTCAATTTGTTTTTTCATTTCGCTCGCATTCAACTCAAAGTTCAAATATTCAGAAAGTATATTAATTTGAACATCATTAGATTCTAACAACTCATCCCAATTCAAAATTAATACTTGCTGATTGGGTTGAGACTGTATCCACAAATCAATAATAAATTTCTCCTTTTCAATGGTATTTAAAACTGTCAACGGTACTGAATTATCAGGTACTTTCTTCTTTAATCGAGCAGTTCGAGAAGGTAAAATTTGAGATATTGGTTGATTAATATAGATTACTTTATAACTGAAATTATTTGGCAATTCACTTAACTGCCTGCTTGGCACATATACGATCTTTCCAGTTGCATTTTCCAACCATTTTGAATTATAAACTATACTTCTTTCTCCTGATTCAACATCCGAATCTCTTAAAACAGACATGCCCCCTTTACTTAATATATCAAGAAATTCATCGTGATTACATTCATCAACACCGGTGCAAATAATAATCTCTCCTTTAATATTATTTTTCAAGAAATCAATGCTTTTTTGAGCCTCATCAAGATTATTCAATTGATGTTGGTAAATCTCAACTAACCATTTATGAGCTTTTGCCATACCTGGAGTTAAGCGAATACATACTTGAAATGCACTAACCGCATCTTGCCACAATTTCAACTTAGCCAATGCTTCACCCAAGTGATAGTGAATGTTTGACTGAAAAAAATCTTGTTCAAGAGCAATTAGAAACTCATCAACCGCCTCATTGAGTTTATTTTGACGCAAAAATGTAAGTCCTAATCCGTAGTGTGCAACTGTACTTCGTTCGTCTATCGCTAGTGCTGTGATATACTGTTTTTCGGCTGCTTTGAAATTCTTACGCATGGAATGAATTTGAGCAATACTTGTTGCAACCTGCAGATTATTTGGGTTCTTTTTCTGAACTTTTTCTAAAAGAGGTAATGCCATTCTGGGTTTATTCATCGCGAGATTTAATAATCCTTCCAAATACTCTAGATACATTGGCTCCTCATAATCCACATTTCCAAAAGGATCATTGGGATCATCGAGTTTATTTTTTCTTTTTTCTTTTTCTTCAGCGTCAATCTGTTTCAAGGATTCTATAACCTCTTGGCATTTCATGTACATTTTTTTACTCAAATACGCAAATGCCAATCGCTGTCCGTAACGTAAGATTTTTGATTCCGTGAAAATTCTATCCAAAATTTCAATGGCAGGTTTTAATCGCCCACCATTTATCATATTCCTAGCAATATAGTAATCATTCTCACGCTTACATTTCTCAACTTGTTGAAGTTTATCATCTTCTAGAGCCTCAATGTATCCTAATTCCACCAATTGCTGCAATGCTTCTTGTGCAGCCCATGGATCCTCTCGCAAGAGCGAATCATGTTGACCTGAATTTCCAGAAACGTTTTCCCAAGATTCGATCATTTTTGCTTGTTCGGGTTTTTCGAAACATTGATAAAGCACTTTACCTTCCATGTCTTTACCAACTGGTAAGCCAGCATGATAAAGTAATGTTGGAGTAACATCAATTACACTCGCACCAGAAATTTGTTGATTTTTCTTTACTCCAGGTCCGGCCATAACAAAAATACCATACGGACTGTGTTCAACCGCTGGTCCAGATGGTTCTCTTGGAATATAAAGAGGGCGTTGATGGTCACTGTGAAACCCGTGATCAGATAAAAGTACTACTGTCGTATTTTCATCAATCATTTCCATTGTTCTTTCGAGCATCATATCATGAAATCGATAACCTGCCTCAACTACTTGATGATAATTATCAAAATCTTTTTCTGGAATTTCAGGACGTCTGGGCGGGAAATATTTCATGGCTATGTGAGAAAAATGGTCGATGGCATCATGATATACTGCCATGAAATCCCATTCCGTTTCTGCCATCAAATAAGTGGATGCAGAATGAACGGACGCTGCGTTGGCGATCGTTTTTAACACACTCAACGTTTTACTTTCTTTCCTTAGCTCTACATTTTCTAAAATATTTGGCAAAAACGGAAAAGCCATTGCCAGCGAAATCTCATGTGGGTGAACTCGAAATTCTTTCATGGTTTCGCTTAACTCTTCGGGATGAACAGTTCCTTTTGGCATCTCCCACTCCTCACCCAGTGCTTTATTTGCCATTTGGTAAAGGTTTGACACCATTACTCCGTCAATCGGTTCGGCTGGATTACTTGGCCACCAAGCAACAACATTGCTTTTCCATCCTTCCTGATTTAGTATATTCCAAATTGCTTTTACTTTTCGAGAAGTTGTAGTAACTGGCCTCAATCCTTCACCATCAGGAGTAGGTTCAACAAACCCTCCAATTCCGTGCTTATCAGCTCTAAAACCTGTTGCAATACTTGTCCATAGCATTGGAGAAAGAGGTGGATCCAATGTTTGAATTCTACCATGCACTCCACGTTCCATTAAACTTTTCAATGCCGGCATTTTACCTTGATCAATCAAAGGCATAATTACCTTCCAATCAGCGGCATCCCATCCTAAGACGAGAATTTTATTTTTGTTTTTGCTCATTTATTTTGTCTTGGTCACGTTTGCTTTTTTCTTTATTTACCACTTCTCTCCATTTTCTGATGCCAATGTGACCAAGTGCTAATATTCCCAAAGATCCTTGCTCAGTAATTTTGTATTCCTTTGCCATTTATTTATTAAATTTTATTTCTGTATAAATCAGGTTTTACCATTTCGGCAAGATCTTGCCATGCTACATCTATTTGTAAAAAATCGATTAATTTAATTAACTCAATTTCAGGGTTTTCGATTAAGCTTCTGTAATTCACATCCAAATAAGGAATATTGTTACCATCAAAAAACTGATACGTTTTTTGAATATGAGTATTATAAATCGTAGTGAATTTCTCTCTCTCAGAAGCTTGATCTTTATTCAGCATTTTTTCTTGAGAACGTAAAATTTCCTCTATTTCACGACGCATGAAAATAACACGATAAGGCAACGACTTATCCATAAAAATGGGAAGTGGAGCTACAATTTTCACCACTTTACCAACTGCAGCTTTTAGGAAAGAATTATCTTTAACAATACCTTTTACTGCCTCCAATTCGAAATAACCTTCTGGATTACTTACATCTTTTTGACGAATTCCGTCTGAAAGGATTTCCAAAGATGCTTTATTCAAAATTTGCATCATCAATGAGGTGCCTGAACGCGGCAGACCTGTTACAACTGTTACATCGGACATACTTCGAACTAATTTATTAACAAAAGTAATAAAATAGGTAGAAGATTAGGTTAAAAAAACCGTTGACTAGGATCCTGAGTAATCAGAGAATTCTTGCTCATCAGCATAATAATAGACAAGAATCAAAGCTGTATCATTCAGAAAATCGATTTTTCCAATATCAAAACGATTTATTTTAAGGCCAGTTCTTTTCTCCAAATCAGCTTTCATTTCCTCATATTTCTCCGGAAGAATTAAATCGATACGCTCGTAGGTAATTGTTTTTCTTGTTTCGTGTTTCATTAACCAAATAAATTCCAACACATAAGTAATTAGAACTACTATACCATTAATCAACAATACCTCACTGATACTAATTTCAGAGTTGATTAATGCATTTACAACGCTCAAACCGATAACTAGGAACAAATAAGTCATTTCTTTTATTTCAATTTCCGCTGTCCGATATCGGATTATTCCAAAAATCGCGAACAAACCTAGCCCCATTCCTGTATCAATACCAAATTTTTTTAACCCAAAGCACAAAAGAAATGTAATTGTACCAATCAAATAGTACGTAATTAAATAATCTTTTCTTTTGGTTTTTGAGTAATATAAAAACCGAATAATAATGGTAAGGAAGAAGAAATTCAATCCGAATTTCAACATCAATTTATAAAAATCGTCAGTGATCCAGTTCACATTATCCATTATTGACAGAAAGTTCATATTTATTCGAATTTAAAGAGTCTAATATTTTTACTTTGTTTTTAAATCTATTGCCTTTGTTGATATATTGTCCGTAAATTAAGTACAAACCTATACAATATTTACTAATACGGAAAGGTCTTATTTGATGTTTCTTCATTAATTGAAAAAATGGAGAATTACGGTTAAGATCACCTTGTTTTAATTCGGCAATGACCAGTTCTTCATAATTCGCATTGTGAGAGTCCCAATTAAATTTAATATTCAAATCAATCGTTAATCTTTCTGACAACTCATTACTTGAAAGGGAAATACGATTAAATTCATTCTTAATTACAGGTCGTAATTTTTTATAATTTCCCAGCGTGTTTTCTACAAATTCAAGTTGTTTGCTGTCCAATTTATCTACAAATTTATCTACAACAATTCTTGTTTTATCTGTTCTATTTTTAAACTTGTGTTTTATTTCTAGAAAAAATAGATTAGAATTTACATAATTTCGAATCCTCACCTTAAATCGATTGTTTTTTCGATTGTGATGATCTCTAAAAAAAGAAAAACGCTCGTCGTCAAAATACAAACTCTGGTAGAATTGAGTTCTTTCACCATCAATTTCCAAGCATTTATAATGTTGAGTTAATTCCGGTAAAAATCGTAAAAATTGGTCTTTAGTGAAAACAAACTTGGAATCAACACGATTCATTAGCTTAACTTCATCTATATCATTCAGATTTATTCCTTGAAAATTAGATAAGATGTCGTTAATTTCTTTCATTCCGCTTTTTTGTTACTTTTCACAACCATCTTACTGATTTTGATTTCTCTGATTTCTGTTGATTTTTTAATTTAATCTTATAGCAATAAGAAACATTAAATACGTGTTTATATCCTGGAAATGGCAAATTTATTGAATTATCGAATAAATATCCAAATTCCACTTCATGTGGTCCATTTAATTCAAGTTCCAAACCCACAATTGTTCTGACTTTGGTAAACCTACTACCGAGCGGTCCGTTGGTTGGATTATAGAATAACTCTAAGGATGCAATGGGAGTTAATATACTTTTATTGATGTCATACGAAAAACTTGGTTTAATTCTTAATGCCCTGTCAAACTCAGGCTGATAATTTTCGCTTAATTGAGCAAACGAATATTGATATCTAATTCGAAATCCTAAATTAATTCGATTCAATTGTTTGGTAAACTGAAAATTGAAATTTAATCGATTAGAATAAAGGTAATTCGAATTTGGCTCTTTCTTTCCAATGAGCCTGTAATCGATTGAAGGCTTAAACCAATCGGTAAGCTTGTATTTTAGAGATCCTTGAGGAAAAAAAGTTTCTAATCCATTATTGCCAAATCGATTTGTGATATCGATGCCATATTCTAGTTTATTATTAATTTTCCCCTTTACACCAAGTTCCGTCCAGGTTTGAAACTCGTTTTCCTGGGAATAAAACGATTCAATAGTGAAAAACCCAATTAAGAATAAAAATAAACGAATCAACGGACTATAACTTTTTGATGTAAATGGTATCAAGATTTTTGATTTCGTTGTTTTTAGTTATTTCTACTGGAATAATTACTTCCTTTACACCGCTTGGACAAGTATTACAATCTTCGTATACAAAAACTTTGTAATTTCCTTTTTTCAAATATCTAAATTCAAAACTCCCATCATAGCTTGTTTTAACGTCATCATCATAAAATGTATTTTCATTCCCGTAAATAATGTAAACGTCTTGATCTGCGATAGGATATTCCGCAATCACATTACCAAGGCTATTGTACTTTTGTTCAACGACAACCGCTTTAATTGTAGAAGAGCCGCCTTCTCCTTCGTATTTCGCACATGAAGAAAATATAAAAAAAAGAATGGAGAATGTTAATAATTTTTTCATGAAATAATAATTAGTTAACTTTTAATTAATCAAAAATACAACTTTTGACGTTCAAAACCGTCTAGAAATTGCATTAATGAACTTTTTTTTTTAATATTGACCTTTCTAAACTATCCCATGACTAAACTATATACTACTTTATTTATTTCATTGGTTGTCTGCTTATCGGCTAAAAGTCAAGTTTTAATAAATGAATATTCATGCTCAAATGTTACTGGCATTACGGATGCCTATGGTGAGCGTGAGGACTGGATTGAATTGTTTAATCCGACTGCTTCGGCGGTAGATTTAACAGGATGGTATTTGTCTGACAAAGCAACTAATTTAACAAAATGGATGATTCCAAGTGGAGCGATTAATGCAAATGGTTACAAGATGGTTTTTTGTTCCAAAAGAAATACGGTGAATGGAAACCAATATCATCCCAATTTTAATTTGTCTCAAACCGAAGGTGATTGGATAATTTTATCAAACACTTTTGGAAATGTTGTGGATTCCTTTAAAATCGTTCACAATACGAAATCTAATCATTCAGTGGGAAGATCAACAAATGGTGCGGCAGATTTCAAATTATTTATGACCCCGACTCCAAATGCAGCGAATGTTGGGGCAATTAATTTTTACACTCCAACCCCCGTTTTTAGTGTGCAAGCAGGATTCTATAGTGCTCCTCAAACTGTTACAATAACTTGCCCTGATCCTACAGCAACGATTCGTTATACGTTGGATGGTAGTACACCAACAACAACTTCAACTCAGTATACCGGACCGATTTCTATCAATACAACCAAAGTATTGAGAGCTGTTGCTTTCAGTGCTAATCAACCCTCTTTTACCGCTACTAATTCTTACTTTATAAATGTTACCCACACCGTTCCTGTAGTATCTGTTTGTGGTTCGGGTGTTTATACGCTTATAGCAAATGGAAATCAAATTACACCGGTAGGTGGTTTTGAACTTTTCGAAGAAAATGGTTTGTTCATTGACGAAGGAGAAGGAGATTTTAATGAACACGGCAATGACTCCTGGGCTTATGATCAAAGAGGATTTGATTTTATTTTGAGAGATCAATATGGATACAATGGTGATTTAGAACACCAGATTTTTCCGGAAAACACAAGGGACAATTTCCAACGGTTAATTTTAAAACCGGCTGCCAGCGATAACTATTCATTTGAACAAGGTGCGCACATTCGAGATGCTTTTATTCATACTTTATCAATACGGGCAGACATGAAATTAGATGAGCGCACCTGGAGACCTTGTGTGGTATACTTAAACGGACAATACTGGGGTGTATACGAAATTAGAGAAAAAGCAGATGATCATGATTATACTGATTACTATTTTAATCAAGATAAATATCATTTGGAGTATTTAAAAACTTGGGGAGGAACATGGGAAGAATACGGTGCACCTAATGCGCTGAACAATTGGAATGCACTAAAAAACTACATTGCGGCAAATAACATGGGGAATCCCACCAATTTCGCTTACGTTGATAGTTTATTGAATTGGGAGTCTTTGTGCGATTATTTTATGTTTAATTCATTTGTTGTTAATCAAGATTGGTTAAATTGGAATACAGCATGGTGGAGAGGTACTGATCCACTTGGAGATAAAAAGAAATGGCGATATACTTTGTGGGATATGGATGCAACTTTTGGTCATTATGTTAATTATACTGGAATTCCAGATAATTCTGCCAATGCCGATCCATGTAATGTTGAAAATCTTCCGAACCCAGGTGGACAAGGACACACAGAAATTCTAGAAAAACTCATTAATGAAAATCCAATTGTAGAACAATATTACATTACTCGTTATGCCGACCTTGCAAATACTTATTTCTCGTGTGATTATTTGATCCCACTTTTGGATAGTATGGTCAATGAAATTGCTCCTGAGATGACAGCTCAATGCCAGAAATGGGGAGGAAGTTACAATGACTGGCAAAATAAAGTTACACAGCTAAGAAATTTTATCAATTCTAGGTGTACAGCTATTACCGGTGGAATGATAGATTGTTATCAACTTTCTGGTCCTTTCAATGTTACCTTTAATGTATCACCGCCATTATCTGGAGAAATTAAAGTAAACTCGCAATGGGCACCAACTTATCCTTGGACCACTTCCTATTTCGGTGGAATCCAGACCAATTTAATTGCAAAAGCTCTTCCAGGTTTTGTTTTTGACCATTGGGAGTACACCATTGGCCCAATGGGAACTGTAATTACTGAGGACACCAATTTTATTAACATTACGGGAATAGAAAATATTACTGCTGTCTTCGTGGCAGACAATCCGGACTTAGACGGAGATGGATGTTTGAATGTTGATGAAATAGCAGCGGGCACCTTGACAAACAATCCTGACACTGATGGCGATGGTCAAAACGACTGCATTGAAATTGGTGCTGATCCTTCGAATCCATTAGACACAGATGGGGATGGAATTATTGATGCACTTGAATCCTCAAATTCGGATACGGATGGTGATGGTGTAAGCGATGAGGCTGATCCCGGAAATACCGATCCTTGCGTGCCAAATTTGAACGCTCCAAATTGTGACTCGGATGGTGACGGATTGACATTTTCAGAAGAAACCTCAAACGGGACAGATCCAAATAACCCGGATACCGATGGTGATGGATTAACTGACGCCACAGAAGTAACGAACGGTTCTGACCCACTAAATCCATGTGATCCGGATGATTCAAGTCCTGATTGTCAAATTGACACAGATAATGATGGATTAACAGATGCTCAGGAATCTATATTATGTACTTCTCCAACAAATGCAGATACAGATGGAGATGGGATCAACGATGGTAATGAAGTAACAGCAGGTTCTGATCCGTGTGATCCGTGTAGTCCCATTAATTCGAGTGTTGAATGTTCGGAAGGAATTCATATACCGACCGCATTCTCGCCAGATGGTGTAGGGAATAATGCTAATAACGTATACTCCATAATTGCTGGTAAGAATATTAAAAGCGTGTATTTCACCATATTTGACCGTTGGGGAAATATTATTTTGGAATCTTCACAGAAAAATTTCACTTGGGACGGAACTTACAAGCAAAAACCATGTAATTCTGGGATATATGCCTATCAAGCTCGTGTTGAATTCATAGGTGGTAATTGGGAAGTGCTAACAGGAAATATTACTTTAATTAGGTAAAATAATTATGAAAAAGATTATTTTCATTCTTTCGAGTTGCATGTATTTCGTGGTTCACGCGCAGGATTATCATTTCTCACAAATTGATCGCAATTCGTTTCTCTATAACCCAGCAGCAACTGGAATGTATAATGGTTATGAGAAATTTTCTATTTCACATAGAAATCAATGGTTAGGTGCAGGAACACAATTCATGACATCACTAGCTTCTGCCGAATTTACGATTGGAAAAGGAGTTAGGAATGAGAAAGGACACATGGGGATAGGAGTACTTTTATTAAATGATGTTGGCGGTGATTCGCGCTTTGGGAACAAAACTGGAGCGATAAGTTTTGCAGGAATAGTTCCAATTAATTCGCAAAATCAAATTTCGGCAGGAATACAAACAGCCTTTACTAATCGTTCAGCTGACCTGTCACGTGTGACATTTCTCAGTCAGTGGAATGGAACTGTTTTGGATCCCTCTATTCCGAGCGGAGAAGAAAATGGAATGACCAGTTTTAGTTTTTTTGATGCGTCAGCTGGTGTTAATTATCGATATGGGCAAACACAAAAAAAAGTGGTTCGTGAAAATGCCTTCACATTTGAATCGGGATTCGCTTTCTTTCATTTAAACCAACCTAAATTGAGGTATAATTCAATTACTTCGGATAGATTAAAGATAAAAACTGTATTTAATACGAAAGCTAGTTATGCTTTTTCAGTTGATGCGGCTCTTGATTTGTATGTTATGTATGCTCAGCAAGCTCAGCATAGGGAATTCGTATCAGGTCTTTTTTACAAAACAAGAATCACAGAAGGTTCAAAAATTACTAAAAACAAACAAGATTCCTACGTTGGATTTGGTTCGTATTATCAATCAAGTGGCGTTCTCATTCCAGCAATAACACTTGATTACGGTAATTTCAAATTTGGAGTTTCTTATGATATGTTACTTACCAAATTGCGCAATGGTTACGGTGGATCTCTTGAATTCTCTTGCAGTTGGCAATCAAACAAATGGTCAATTTTTCAAAAATAGATATGTTAACAAAACGTTACGTATTTTATTAAAATCTTATCTTTTTATAAACCCTATGTTAAGCGTATGTTAAGGGGTTAATTTTGCTCAAAAAAAGCAAAATGAAAAAAATTCTGGGATTAATTGTTGTGACATTAACCGTTTTCAATACTAATTCACAAACAAATAAAGATTCGACTGAATCAAAAAAGAAATGGTACGATAATATTTCACTTCGTGGGTATTTACAAGTTCGATATAATGGTTTACTAGAGACAAATGAAGATTTAGGATGCGAACAATGCGACAAAAGCTGGGGAGGTGATGGAGGATTTTTTATTCGCAGAGCACGTATGATTTTTTTCGGCCAAATTCATCCAAGAGTATATTTTTACATTCAGCCTGATTTTGCGAGCTCAATTTCATCTAGCTCCTTACATTTCACACAATTTAGGGATGCCTATTTTGACTTTTCTTTTGATACGAAAAATGAATTTAGACTAAGACTTGGTCAAAGTAAGGTTCCTTATGGCTTTGAAAATATGCAATCATCTCAGAATCGTTTACCTTTAGATAGAAACGATGCCTTAAACAGTGCTGTTTCTAACGAACGAGATCTCGGAGCTTTTTTCTATTGGGCACCTAAGAATACGAGAAAATTGTTTTCTTCATTAGTAAATGATGGGTTAAAAGGATCTGGAGATTATGGTGTTTTTGCGGTTGGTGTGTATAATGGTCAAACTGCAAATCGACCTGAATTAAATAAAAACAGACACATTGTTTCTCGTATAACTTATCCTTTCCAAATTAAAAATCAAATAATAGAAACTTCATTGCAAGCCTATAAAGGTGAATTCACATTATTAAGTACAAGTAGTGGAGTTAAATATGCCGAGGAAAAAACATATGTAGATGAACGAATAGGTGGTACATTCGTACTTTACCCAAAACCATTTGGGATTTTAGCAGAGTATAATATCGGAAGAGGTCCTGAATTCGATAAATTATCTGATTCCATTACAACACAATCCTTAAAAGGCGGATTTATTACAGTATGCTATAAAAAATCTTTCGGTAAACAAACCATAATACCATTTGTGAGGTATCAGACATACAATGGCGGAAAAAAACATGAATTAGACGCGCGAAGTTACAAAGTGGAGGATCTCGAATTTGGAACTGAATGGCAAATTAATAAGCACTTTGAGCTTGTTGTTATGTACACCATGTCGTCTCGCCGATTTGAGGATTATGCATTACAAGATAATTATCAAAGAGGAAATCTCATACGAATTCAAGCGCAATTAAATTTTTAATGTTAAAAAGCTTGAGTTACTTTTTTCAAAAAATCACTTGGCGCCATTTTTCAAGTTGAGATAGGAATATAGAATTCTTGTCCCATTAAGATCCTTATATTATTTAATGATTTATTGGGAGTTCCACAAAATCCATTTCATAATAGTTACAATCTATTTTATAGAAATCCTGGTATTGCTACAATAAAATAGAACTTATTTTGTTTATTATTGCATATCGAATTATTTTCGGTACATCAATATGGCAAAACATGAAAGTTTAACTTGAAAGATGATAAAAATAATTGCACTCATTTATTTTTTTGGAACATTTGCTGCCTTTAGCCAAATTGGTACCGGAGAATGGCGATTTCACTCCTCTACAAAGAAGGCTATTGATGTAGAGTCATCAGAAAGAATTGTTTACACAGCTTATGAAAATGGCTTGTCGGTATTAAACATTTCCGATAAAACGCATGAACTATACAATGTCCTAAACCTATTGTCAGACATTAATATCACTTGTATTCATTTTGAAAAATCTGAAAATGCGCTTTATATAGGATATGAAAACGGAAATATTGATAAACTAAAAAATGGAAGGATTTACAACATACCCGCCTTAAAATTAGCTCAAATATCTAGCTCTAAAAGAATTAATAGTTTTCAAAAAAATGGAACTTATGTTTATGTGGCTTGTGATTTTGCGATCTTGAAATTAGACCCATTAAAAAACGAAATCAAGGATACCTACTATCCAACAAATTCATTGGAGCCTATTAATGACATAACTTTCAAAGACGATACAATTTTTAGCGTTACTCCTTCTAAACTACTTTTTGGATTAATAAATAATCCTTTACTTGCAGATCAATCTCAGTGGGCAATGGATACAAGGGTTCCATTTTCAAATGGCAATACATACAAGGATATTGAGTTATTTAATTCGAACTTATTCCTTTTAAAACAATCCGTGGGTTCTGTTTCCGATAGTGTTTTCCGAATAGATGCCAGCGGAAATCAATTGATTTCCAATTTTAGTTGGAATGCAAAAATAAATTCGATTCAATCTCTCGATGACACCACATTTTCAATCAATGCATCGGGTGGTTATGCCTTTTTCGATAACAATTTACAACAAACAACTTTATACGGTACCGGTACTTTTAATCAAGAGTTTTTAGTAAATAACTGTTCAAAAAATACAGAGGGGGTTTGGATTGCAGATTTACAATTGGGACTGGTATGGTTTCCTTCTAAATATTTTTCATTCGACTTATTCCCCGTTGAAGGAAGTGCAAATAACTTTTTCTACTCCATGGACTCATACCAAGGCAAGATGGCTTTTGCTTCGGGTTATCTCGTTGGAAAATTACCAGCGTTTTCCAAAAATGGAATTCATTTTTTTGAAAATGAAAAATGGGATTTTACCGATTATTATTCTCAAAATTGTTGGAATGGTCAGGAGGTATTCGATTTTTTAGATGTTTCCATAAACCCGAAAAATACTCAGGAATACGCTACCTCAACCTATTCAAAAATTCCACTTACCGTTTTCAATAATGATGCTTGTCAAATTTATACCGATACGAATTCAACACTTGAATTTACTTCATTCGGAAATGGTTGGTCATTGGTTTCTGATGTTTGTTATGACGAAGATGGTAATCTTTGGGCTCTAAACGGTTACAGTGAACGACCATTAAATGTTTTATCTGCAAATGACGGTACATGGCAAAATTTTGATCTTGGATCAAACGCAAAAAACAAGTTCACTAAAAAAATGATTATTGACTTCGATGGAAATATTTGGTGTGGAACAGACAATGCTGGACTTTTTGGTTATAACATAGGTGGTACTCTTTCCAGTACGACCGACGACAAGCGGATTAATCTCAAGTTAGGTGAAAATTATGGTAATCTACCAACTGATAATGTTACGGCCATAGCGGCTGATTTTGAAGGAGAAATATGGATTGGAACAGATGCTGGTTTTGCAATACTCTATAGCGGTAATAGTGCTTTTGACGCATCCCCTGGTGAATACGATGCCCAACGAGTCAAGGTAGAATATGAGGGAAATGTTGAATATGTACTTGGCTCAACACATATTACTGATATTGAGGTTGATGGTGGAAATCGTAAATGGATAGCGACCGCAAATGCAGGGATTTTACTTCTATCTTCAGATGGATCGCAAATTATAGAACAACACACAACTGAAAATTCACCATTAATTTCAGATGTAATCTACGACCTTAAATTAGATCAAACTACTGGAGAACTATTCATTATCACCGACAAAGGTTTGGTTTCCTATCGAACAAATGCTACTTATGAAGATCCTGAATATAGTTCAACAACCGTATTTCCCAATCCAGTTCGACCTAGTCACAGTGGTCCGGTTACCATTCAAGGAATACGCTATAATTCCGATGTAAAAATTACTGATGTTGCTGGAAATTTGGTTTATAAAACCACATCAAACGGTGGAACGGCAACTTGGGATTGTAATAATTTGAATGGAGATCGAGTAGCCACAGGCGTTTACTTAATTTGGACAGCTATGAATGAGGGAAAAGATCGAAAGGTTGGAAAGGTACTTGTGGTCAACTAGGCTGAATCACTTGTTTCAAATTACTCCAAAAATCACTTTCTGCGATTACAAAACCTTGTTCAATAAAAGAATGGATTTCTTCATTTTTGCTTGATTTAATAAGTTTTTTACCATAGTATGCATCAATCTCGGAAATCGGAAAATTTGGCTCTATCCACAACGTAGGATTCAAAAAATCAATATTACAATTTTCTTTTTGTTGTAATCGAATTTGCTCAACGTAAGTTTCTGTAAAAGAGAGTGCAATCAAAACTTCTTTTTCGCGATATTCAAGAAATGATATTTTCGAATAGACTTTCTCTAAGACTGTGTCGCTAAAAATCTCTACCATTTCGATTGCGTAGTCTGCATTTTCAATGTTTATTTTTCTCCATTCTTCATCAAAAATACCATGAACAATTAAGAATTGTTTAAATTCTGGATCAAGTTCTTGAAGTTCGTCCGAACTTAATATTCGATATTTTCGTTGATAACTCATTCTAAAGCGAAATTAAAGTTATTCTTCCAAAAATTGAATTCGAGAAACGATTTTCGATTAAATTTGTCAAACATCCAATGATTATGAGTAAAAACGACATCTTAATACAAAAACGAAAAGAAGCTCAACTGGGCGGAGGTCAAACGAGAATTGACAAGCAACACCAACAGGGAAAACTTACAGCAAGAGAAAGAATCGATGTTTTACTAGATGAAAATTCTTTTCAAGAAATAGGCGCATTTGTCTCTCATCGTTCACGCGATTTTGGATTGGATAAACAACATTTTCCTGGTGATGGAGTAATTACAGGTTATGGTACAATTCAAGGTAGATTGGTTTATGTTTTTTCTCAAGATTTTACCGTTTTAGGTGGATCATTATCGGAAAGCCATGCAATGAAAATTTGCAAAATCATGGATATGGCCATGATTAATGGTGCCCCTGTTATTGGTCTAAACGACTCAGGCGGAGCACGAATTCAAGAGGGAGTTGTTTCACTCGCTGGTTATGCAGATATTTTTTACCGAAATACGCGTGCCTCCGGTGTGGTTCCTCAAATTTCCGTTGTAATGGGTCCATGTGCGGGTGGTGCAGTTTACTCTCCAGCACTCACAGATTTCATTTTTATGGTTGAGGATACATCATACATGTTTGTAACAGGACCGAATGTCGTAAAAACGGTTACGCACGAAGAGGTTTCTTCAGAAGATTTAGGAGGAGCAAGAGCCCACGCAGAAAAATCAGGTGTAAATCATTTTACTGCACCGAATGATGTAGCATGTTTAAAGCAAGTCAGAGATCTTGTTACCTACATGCCACAGAACTATTCAGAAAAGGCTCCAACTATTTCTAATTTTACTTTCACCGAAAAGAAATCTGAATTTATTCAATCTATTTTACCAGAAAATTCAAACTTACCTTATGACATTCGAAAAGTAATTGATTGTGTAATTGATGATGATACTTTCCGTGAAGTTCAAGCAGATTTTGCTAAAAATATCGTTGTTGGCTTTGCTCGACTTGATGGAAGAACAATCGGTGTTGTTGCAAATCAACCAGCGAGTATGGCAGGTGTACTCGATATTGATGCTTCGCGGAAAGGTGCTCGTTTTGTCCGTTTTTGCGATTCTTTCAATATTCCACTTCTTGTATTTGAAGACGTTCCTGGATTTTTACCGGGAACCGATCAGGAATGGAGAGGAATAATTACCCATGGTGCAAAACTGCTCTATGCGTTTTCTGAAGCCACAGTTCCTAGAATTACGGTAATTACACGTAAAGCTTATGGTGGTGCTTTTGATGTAATGAATTCCAAAAACATTGGAGCTGATTTGAATTTTGCGTGGCCAACAGCTGAAATTGCGGTAATGGGTGCCAAAGGTGCAGCAGAAATAATTTTCAAACGCGAAATAGCCGAAGCTAATGATTCTCAAGCAAAATGGTTGGAGAAGGAGGCGGAATATGCCGAACTATTTTCAAATCCATATAGAGCCGCTGAACGCGGATTTGTAGACGAAGTTATTTTACCCGAAGAAACACGTCAACGGGTAATCAATGGATTTAAAATGTTGGAAAACAAAGCAGAGGAACTTCCACGCAAAAAACACGGGAATATTCCGCTCTAATTAGCAATATTCGTTAAAAGCTTCGCTTAAATTTTCAGCAATCATTAGAGGACTAGCTCCTTCGATGTGATGTCTTTCAACAAAATGGACTAATTTTCCATCCTTGAACAAAGCAATTGATGGAGAAGAAGGAGGATAAGGCAAAAAGTACTTTCTCGCCTGATTTGTTGCATCAGTATCTACACCTGCAAAAACAGTGGCCATTTCTGATGGTACTTTCTCATTTTGCAATGACAGTTTCACTCCGGGACGCATGTTGCCTGCCGCACAACCACAAACAGAATTAACAACCATCAATAAGGTTCCCTGGTTATTTTGGATTGTTTGATCTACAGCTTCGGCGGAGGTTAATTCCTTGAACCCTACTTGGGTTAAGTCTTCTTTCATTGGTTTTACTAATTCTGCTGGATACATAGGTTAAAGTTTTTTACAAAATTAAAGATAATTCTCCAATACGCCTTACAAGGTTGCAAGGAATTGAAATTTGATTTTCATTCAACGAAATTTGTTCAAGTATTCATTTAAAAAATTACATTATGAACAAAAAAACCATTTATCAAGTGATTGTAGATCAAAGTGGATCTATGTCAGGCTCAGAAAAGCAAGTTGTTGACGGCTTTAATGAAAAAACACAAGCAGTTAAGAATATTCAGAAAGATTTTCCCAATCAAGAAATTGTAATGGGACTAAGATTCTTTAATACCATTGTTGATAATAACACGGTGGACTTTAAACCTGTTAATCAAATTGAACCCTTATCAATACATACCTATAATCCAAATGGAGGAACAGCCCTTCTGGATGCAATTGGTAAAAGTATATATGATATCAAAACAAAATTTGGACATGAAATAGAGGAAAATTTAGCGACCGTTGTATTAATAATTATAACTGATGGCTATGAAAATACTTCCCGTTTTTACACTTATCCGGATATCAGAAGAATGATTAATGAATTAGAAGCAACCGAAAAATGGAATTTTAACTTTATTGGAGCTGATTTAGATGCCATGGAAGCTTCTAAAAATTTTGGCATTCATCATCAAGCACAAATGTCCATAAGCAAAGAAGAATATGCTGCATTTTGTGCAAATAATTTTGAAAAAGCTGCTCGAAATTATGCTTCTGAAAAAAGTATGGATAGAAAATCTAGTGGTTTTTTCAGTATATTTGATAAGAAAGATTTACGCAAATAAAGTATGAGGGTTCACTTGATTCGTTCTTCGGAATATTCCGCACGTTCCTTTGATTCAATAATTAAATTATTAAACCGTTTTCAGGGCCCAATTGAATTTTGGGCTTCTGAAACGGATTTTCAAATTGCCAATGCAATTGAACGTGAAATAAAAGATCCCGGTCAATTTGAAATTATGCATGCCAAGATAATGGAAAGTAGATCATTAGATAAGATGAGCATGTTTGATGAGGATATAAGTGAAAGAGAGCCGGTAAAATTTCCTGTTAAAGAAAAAACGAGTGAATGGGATAATTTTTTTAATGTTTGTAAGATTTATCGAAAAACAAAAAATATCCCTGATCATGAATTAGTAATATTATTGACTGATACCAGAAATGACAAAAACTGGTTTGGCGCCATGGATTCCACCATGCGAAATGTCTTTATTCATGCGGCAGATTGGCATTACTATTTTGAGGGGTTACACGAACGGTTTCCAATTGCTTATGAAATAATTGTTTATGTTTTGCGTGCACTCATGTTTGATGATTTGGTTGAATTAGAGAAATCGATTCATCACCAATCAAAAGGGTGTATGATGGATTTTTGTCAAGATAAAAAAGAGATAGTTCTTAAAGTTCGGACTGCAGATATTTGTTCCGATTGCTTCAAAATTGTTGAAGACAAAAGAATCGATAGGAGATGTCTTGCACAAATAATAGAAACAATGGAGGGTGTGCGTAAGAATTTTCTTTCCATGGAGCGTTCAGCTTACCTTCAGCAACCCAGCAAAATTGAAATCAGAGGTTTTTCACATCAACTTTTTCTACCAGAATACGGTGATTTAGAAATACATCTAAACCCAAAACAAAAGGCGATTTATTGCTTTTATTTAAGACACCCTGAAGGAGTTCGAATTGTCGATTTAATAGATCACCGCAAAGAAATTGCACATTATTACAATCGATTTTCCAACTTTAGCACTCTTGCCGAAATTGAAGTAGCATTGAATACTTTGTTAGACCCAACCAATAACAACATCAACGAAGTTTTATCTAAAATTAAAGCCGCTTTCACAAAAGCACTGGGAGATAAAATTGGAAAACATTATCTCATCACAGGTCAACGAGGAGAGAAATATGCGATAAATCTACCGCAAGAACTCATTTCTTTTTGTGTGGATTAATCAATCATTATTGTTTTATTATTTTCACCCATTCTATCGAATTGTCTTGAACGATTTTTAATCTGTAAATTCCATCTGCGAACTTTGAAATACTTATACTTATCTGGTTACTATTTAATTTATCTATAACGATTAATTTTCCGTTTAAATCATAAATTTGGTACTCATTTATCGTGCTTTCAGAAGTGATATTAATGATATCCGAAGCAGGATTTGGATAAACTAAAACACTAGAATTTTCTAAATTTTCAACTCCCGCACATGGATCACTAATCACCACAATGTTATCTGTTGAAGAGCAACCATTCAAATCGGTTACAGTTAACGAATAATTTCCACCTGTTGTAATTGTCAAAACGTTTGCTTGATCACCCGTATTCCATACATATTGCACATTGTTTCCAGAAGAAGGAGATGATAATACGTAAGGAAAATCAAATTCACATATTGTTGTATCTGGACCAAGATTGACATTGGGTAATGCATTCACGGTAACTGTTATTGAACTCATTGCTGACGGACATCCAGAAATAATGTAGTCAACCGTATAAGAAGTTGTTACAGTTGGATTGACTGTGGCGGTTGCCATATTAGATCCATTCGACCATGTATAAACTCCCCCTGTTGGATTACCAGTTGCAGTTAATGTTGTGCTAGATCCTAAACAAATAGATGGATTACCAGTAATTACAACCGATGGGGCTGATGTAACAACCACTTGCGAAGTTGTTGGCGCTGATGTACAACCGTTAACGGTATATGTTACTGTATAATTGGTTGTAGCCGTTGGCGATACATTAATTGAACTCGTAGTTCCTCCTGTTGACCATGCAAACACTCCTCCAGGAGGATTAGCTGTAGCGGAAAGCGTGGCTGTTCCCCCAAAACATATCGTTGCCGATGTTGCTGTTACCGTTGGAAGCGGTGTAACTGTTACTATTATTGGTTGAGTTGTGCTACAACCATTAACCGTGTAAGTTACTGTGTATGTCGTTGTGGCAGTTGGTGTTACAGTAATACTCGGACCTGTAGCTCCAGTTGACCAAGAATACGTACCTCCCGCTGGTGTTCCTGATGC